>Ga0210057_1000055_pt1 | contig 247799 bp, 247 predicted proteins | sample CryGeyCG2114_010_2_FD_183968 | JGI IMG/M metagenome (GOLD analysis project Ga0210057, IMG submission 183968) | Groundwater microbial communities from aquifer - Crystal Geyser CG10_big_fil_rev_8/21/14_0.10 (SPAdes) (version 2) | ecosystem: Environmental > Aquatic > Deep subsurface > Groundwater...
CCGGCACCTCAAAAATCACTTCTTTATCACTCCATTTTTTAATTACCATCTCTTGATCATCCAGATATACTTTTCCTGGCTCCCATGGTTCACCAAAATTTCTACCAGTAATTCTCACCAAACTTCCTTGGATTCCCCAATCGTTACTTAGTTTTTTAATTTTGGGGTACTGTTGTAACCCATTATAAAAATGAGTGTATTGGTTATGAAAAAACAATGTTATGAGGAATAAGAAAACAATTAAAAACCCTATTTTAGGCCATTTGAGTAGCCATTCTCTCAAGTTAACAAACGAAAAAATAACAATCAGCACCAGCAGATAAATAGTCGTGTATTTATAGTTTAAACTATCATAAATCCACCAATACTCGGTAGTTAGATATTGAAAAATATCTACGGTAACTAAAAAAGTAGTAATAATGATTAAACTGAGTAAAAATTCTGGTAATAAATCAGAGAACTTAAACTCAGTTGTTATCTTTTGTTTCTTTGACTTCATAAAATTTTGGATTATAAGCCCGGATGATCAAATCCATGATTAACCCACTGACAAAAATCTGTACCCCAAATAACATCATAAACACTGCCACTAATGGCCACATTCTTGTGCCGATCCCATTCAGTAAAATAAATTTTTCAACTAACATCCAGAGAGCTATCAAAAAACCAACTACAAAACTTAAAATACCCAGCGCTCCCAACATATGCAATGGTCTAGCCGCAAACTTATGGAAAAACCATAAAGTGAGCATATCCATGAAGCCTTTTATAGTTCTAGTCAGGTTGTATTTACTCACTCCAGAAAGTCTAGGTCTGTGTTTCACTGGCATCTCCCCAATCTTAAAACCACGCCAGACCAATAAGGCAGGGATAAACCGATGCATTTCTCCTCTGAGGGTCATGCCATCAAAACACTCTTGTTTATAAACTCTCAGCGTACAACCAGCATCATGAACATGATCTCGAATTAAGATTTCTCTGAGGAACTTAGCTCCTCTAGAAATAAATCTCTTGCCCCAGCTATCTTGTCTTTTTTGGCGCCAACCACAAACCACATCCAGCTTTTCTTGTTCCAATTTAGCAATCATCTCTGGGATACTAGCTGGATCATTTTGGAGATCCCCATCCAGCGATACCACATATTTACCTTGACTAGCTTTAAAGCCAGCATCAAGGGCCGCTGTTTGACCAGAGTTTCTCCTTAGCGTAATTATTTTTAGAGGTTTGAGGGTTTTTAAAACTTCTGCTGTTTTATCTCTGGAGCCGTCATCAATAAAAATAATCTCGAACTCTTTTTTGAAAGTTTTAGCTACTTTAAGAATTTCTTCATGAAGTTTTTTGACATTGCCTTCTTCATTAAAAATCGGTACGACAAAGGAAATATACATAGGTGTTACGATTGTAACCCAATTGCTTGTCTTGAGGAAGGGTAATTAGGTTCGCTGAGCTTTGTACCAGGCTACAAATTTGGTCATACCCTCTTTGAAAGAGGTTTTGGGCTGATAATCCAGTAACTTTTGAGCCTTACTAATATCAGAATAAGTCACCTCTACATCTCCAGGTTGCATGGGTAGTTGTTCAATCTTCATTGTCAAACCAGTGATTTCTTCTAGGGTACTAATAAACTCATTGAGTGACACTGGATTGTTATTACCCAAATTAATGATTTCAAACTTATTTTCTAGGTTTAAACTGGCTACTACTCCAGAAACAATATCATCAATATATGTATAGTCACGCTTGGTCTCACCATTACCAAATTTTTTAATTGGTTTGCCAGTTAGTATCGCTTCAGTAAATAAATACGGAGCCATATCTGGTCTACCATTGGGCCCATAGACCGTAAAGAACCGTAAACATGCAGTTTTAATGCCATATAAATGAGCATAGACATGACAGTACATTTCTGCTGATTTTTTGGAGGCGGCATAAGGACTAATAGGTTCATTGACTGGATCTGTTTCAGTAAACGGGACTTTAGTTTGATTGCCATAAACCGATGAAGATGAGGCCAAAATAAACCGCTTAATCTGGTGCTTTTTGGCCATTTCAAGTAAATTCAATGTTCCTCTAGCATTTACTTCTTCATAAAGCACTGGATCAGCAATCGATGGTCTGACTCCAGCTCTACCAGCTAGATTCATAATGGCATCAAACTGATTTTCTTGAAAAATTGGCTCAAACTCAGTCAGATCTCTGAGATCTAGTTTCACAAAAGAAAAATTGGGATACTTTTCCAGTCTAGCTAGGTTTTCTTGTTTCCAGGCTACATCATAGTAGTCATTAACTTCATCCAGACCAATAACATCATGACCAGCTGCTAAAAGCTTTTCTGCTGTGTGTGAGGCGATAAAACCGGCGACACCGGTTAAAAGGATTTTCATTTATTTTTTTAATCTTTCGTTTAATCCAATGTATTTAGTTACTAATTTTCAGGTAATTTATTTATTAATAGTAACTAAACAAATTTTAAGATATTCATTCTTTAACATTATTCATAAGCTACTTCTGCTCCTTATACCACTCTGCCACTCTCCTCACACCCTCCTCAAAACCAACACTAGGCACCCAACCAAGAATCTCCTTGGCCTTAGCATAACTAAGACTACTAGTCACCTGCTCACCAGGTCTAGGAGTACCATACTGCTTCTCAACACTCAAACCCAACTCCCTAGTCACCACCTCAAACACCTCATTAGTACTAACCTCAGTCTCAGTCCCAATATTAAGTTCACCCACAAACTCTGTGTTTAAAGCTAATAAATTGGCTTTAACCACATCCTCCACATACACATAATCCCTCGTATGAGAACCATCCCCATTAATCACAGGAACCTTGCCCTGCATCAACATCTCAGCAAAAATAGCTACTACCCCAGACTCACCATGAGCATTCTGCCTAGGACCATAAACATTAGAATACCTCAGAGAAATAAAAGGAATACCATAAAGCTCGTAATAATAATTGAGATATAACTCCCCAGCCCTCTTACTAATACCATAAGGAGAAAGAGGCTGTTCCTTCATCGTCTCATCAAAAGGAGTCTGCTTATTACCATACATAGCCCCTCCAGTAGCAGCAAAGATCACTTTCCTAACCGTCTTAACCTCCTTAGCAGCCTCCATAATATTGAGAAGAGCAATAATATTGTTCTCCGCATCAAACTGAGGATTAACCACTGAATAACCCACTTGAATATGAGCAGCATGAAGATCTAAAACCTCAGGCTTCTCATCCATAATAATTCTTTGAATCGTCTCCTTATCAGTAATATCTGCTTTAACAAACTTAGCCTGAGCATTCACATATTGCTCCTTACCAGTAGAAAGATTATCAACCACCACAACCTCATGCCCAGCCTCAATAAAGGCATCAGTAATGTGAGAAGCAATAAAACCTGCTCCACCAGTAACTAAAATCTTCATATCAAACCCTTCTATTTACTAATAGCCTCCAGAGTAAAAGTAGCTAATTCCTCATTACCCTGTTTAGTATAAATAATATCTTTTTTAGTCAACTCTAAACTCTTTTTAATCAACTGCTCATAATCAATTATACAATTAGAACCCATTATATATAAATCAGAGGTATTAACACTCTCAATTTCTCTAAAAAAATCAGCAAAACAATCATCATCAGTTAATCTAATATTATCAATCTCCTTCAACCTCATACCCAACTCAAATCTATTACTCAACTCCCTATCATAAATATTGTTGAAAAAAGGATAGTAAAGAGGAATATCATTTCTACCAGAAACATAAATATGGTCATAACTATTTTTATGAGAATTCAAATATTCCACTAGATTCTTAGAAGCACCATTGCGATAAATCTCCTGATATTTATTTGCATGAACAAGATACTTATTCCAAAAAAACATTGCCTCTAAAAAAATAGAAACAAATAAAATAAAAGCAAGATAACTAAATTTACGATATCTAATCTTACTTAGAAATATAAAAAACAAACCACTCCAAATACTTAAAAACAACGGAAACAAACTAGCTCGATGAACATTGGGAGAATCTTCATAGGTCATAGCAGCTGGAACCAAAGAAACCAAAGTTAAATAAATTAAATAGACAACATTCGCCTTATTTTGCTTATTAACCAAAATACTTTCATAAAATTTGGATAATCTATCAGGAAATATTATTAATAAACCAACGAACAAAATAAAAATACCCAAATAAGAATAGTACCAAACTCCCTGGTCTGGAACAAAATACCTCTTTGGCAATCCACCCTCACTAAAAAGAAAGCTTGTAGAAAAATATGAAGTATATTGCTTAAGAAATTCCCTACCAAACATCACCGGCTTATTGAATAGCAATCTAGCTTTAAAAGCATTATCAAATCCCTCACCACTAATAAACTCGCTTTGATAAGGAAGAATCGGACTATTCTGGCTAATAATACTAGTTTGCTCGAAACGACCCTTACCAGCTGGCAATTGACTGATATATACAGTTACACCAAGTGATAATAAGGCAAAAACAATAAATAATATTTTTTTGGCTCTTTGCTGAGTTAAAAGAAAAAGCGGCACAACAGCCAGCGGCGTAATAATTCTAAATGAAGGATAAAGCAAATAAGTAAAAAGCAATAAAAACAACGAAATCATAGTTGTAATTGAAATCTTTTTAACTTGATCCTTAATTAATAGATATATAGCCAACAAAAATATAAAACTCGCAGTTACCCCCTCAGCCGTTGCCCTAGAAAGAACAATATGCCAAGGCATAATTGCTATAGTTAGACTGCTAAAAAGAGCAATTTTATTATCATTAAATAAATATTTAGTTAAAAAATAAATTAATAAAATTGTCAAACCACCAAAGAGAGCAATAGGAAATCTAATTGCAAACTCAGTATTACCAAAAATAATTGCCGATAAACCAGATAAATACATCGGCATAATATTTGGGTAATCACCAAAATTATTAAAATAAAAAATTGGCCATTTATTACCATACAAATCAACACCATTAAGAATAGTAAATTTTCCGACATAACCATTCATAATCTCATCCAAATGAGTAGCTATGGGCATATTTCCCAGATTGTAAAACCTCAAGAATACTCCCAAAACAAAAACAAAAAATAAATATTTATTTTTTAAGAACCAAGAAATAACGGTATTTTTAAATAATTGCATAATCTCGAGTTAAACCTAATTTTTAATTATATTCAACTCCCACTCTCTTGTCAGTAGAAGAACAGCCAAATATTGTAAATAACAATATATTATGAGATAATATAGTCTGGTGGTTTGCTTGTTTCTAACGAAAAAGCATCGTTTTCAACCAAACAAACCAGCTCTTTAACAGGAGTGCTTCATATTTGGCTGTCGCATAAAACAGATAACGTCTTTTTTATGCGGCACCCAGATTGGAGACTTTACTAATGCTTGAAACACTATTCGGCTTTGCAATCAACGCCTCCCCAGAAGACTGGTTCGTCTATCTAACCCTCGCCACAGCGATCTACGGACCGCTCTTATTCTACCTAGGCTTAACCCATCACATGGAATTAAGCCCTAGCGCAGATCATGGCGCAGGCTGCGTTGACCACCGCGAAAAGACTAAATATCGTATCGCCGGTGGCGTAGGCACCTATACCTTTGGGATCATCCCTTGGTTAGCCTACGTCTATCTCTTCCCAAGCTGGGACTGGCTGATTTATCTAGCCGGCGCCCAATTTGTTATGTCCGTTGTCGACGTCCTGGCCCTCTGGGCTCAGTTCATCTTCAACTTCGGCCCAGAGTTTGTACTTCTCCGCAGCCATGGCCTACGCCATCCCGGCTGTGGACGTACTAGCGCCTGGGATCCTATCGGCGGAGCCATGTACTTGGCCCAAATCATCTTCAAGGTTAACCTGGGCATTCCGCGCGGTCTATGGCAGTTCTTTGTCTATGACCTCCCCGGCTGGCCCATCGCCTTGATCGTCAACTTACCAGCTCTTCTAACTGGCAAGTTTGTCTTTCCCTTACCGTTTTAATACCTAGGGTGCCGCAAAAAGATAAACAGGGGTTCGAGCAACAAGCCTTCAAAAGCACTCCTGTTTATTCTTTTATCCTAAGCCACCCAATAACCCTGAATAAAGAGAATTGTATTAACCACAGCAAATAGACCACTGATAAAAAAATAGTATGGCCTAATCTTTGGATATTTACTCAGCCACTCCCCAATTAAAATGAAAACAGGAAAACAAACCAACACATACCTAGGCATACTAGAAAATGTACCAGTAAGAGTAGGCAGCAAATAAACTAAAACAGAAAAAACTAAATATGAAAACCTAATCTTTTTCCAGCAAAACACCAACAACCCCAAAAACAACATACTAACAGCAAACTCCTGTAGATAAGCATAAAACTTTAGGTCAAAAGGCACTGTTGTTAGGATCTTAAAATATCGCCAAACCACCTGTGGCAACAACACAATACTGCTTTCTCTACCTGCCCCGAACAGACTCTGAACATGAAAAAAATATAAGGGATCATTAAAATTTTTCCACAAATAGAACATATAGATAAATAGCCCTAGAAAACTAAGGGAAACCGCCAAGATCTTAAGCTGAAAAATCTTAATAAAAGAAACAATATTTTCAACTGTCACCTCAGTCTTACTTTGTTGTAACCAAAGCTCAATTAAAAGAGCTGGCCAAATAGCAACTCCCACAATCCTAGTGGCACTGGCAAAAGCCCCAAACAAACCAGCTACCCACCAATATCTTTTTCTAGCAGCTAATAAGCTAGCAAAGATAAAAAAGAGAAAAATTCCTTCCCCATAAATCGCTCCAAAGAAAAAACTGGTTGGAAAGAAAAGCAAAGCAACAACAGACCAATATGAAACATTGCTTTTCTTATCAATATTTATCAAAGACATAAAAAGAATCAAAAGAAAATAAAGAATTATCACTTGAAACACTAGAATCATCACAAAACTTAACAGTTTATAAACAAAGAAATGCTGAATAAAACTAATGAGCAAAGGAAAAACTGGGAAAAACGCCTGAATAAAAGCAGTCCCAAAATATCCTTTAGAAGCTATAGTCAAATAATGCACTCCATCAAAGCCTCCCCAGGCAGAAACCCAACGGGGCAAACCCATTGAATTGAGAATTTCTTTAGCATAAGGAAAGCTTGGACTATAAGACAAGATAAAGGTCGCCAGCCAACCAACAAAAAACAAACTCAACCGCCAAATAATTACAGCAGATAATATTTTTCTATAAGGCAGCTTCGGCACATCTCTTTCTCCATTGATAGAGCTCATGGACAATATACCAACTAGCAATCATCGTACTAAAAATGCTCAAGCCATTACCAACTCTTCTAGCCCAAGTCTTTTGAGTAAAAATAGTTTTAACCTGATAAGTACCAGGCTCAAGCCAATAACCAATTCTACCCTGTGTCTCTTTCATCTGCGCATAAGAAACTAACTTATCATTCACCTCAGTCTGCCAACCCAAAAAATACATAGTTGGTTCTACAACCAGTGATTTATTATTAACAACAACAGAATATTTTTTTTCTGTACCAGACCATTTACTCACCAACACACTCGCATCTCCGTCCAGAACCACTGGAGCAGGAGACCAATCTGCAAAATTAGAATATGTAAAATTCTTTGGAAGATTCTCATTTGCCGTACTAGTACTTTGAGAAAAAAGATCATACTCAACCTTTTCTTTATGCAAATAATCAGCTGGTTGAAGCTGTAATAAACTATGAAACTGAACACCCAAAACAAGAATAAAAACATATTTCCAGAACCTACTATAATCCATCACGATAGCAAGCAAAGGCAAAACCAAAACAACGAAAAACAAACTCAAACGCCAAGGAAACTGAATAAAAGAAACCAAAGGAACAACCTTCCAAATAAAAACAGAATACTCAGTTTGCAAAAACAACAAAAACAAACCAATCACCACCAAACCAACAGACAATGGATAATCTTTTTTAATCTGCTTATTCTTAATCAGCAACAAAACAAAAATTACTAAACCCAACAACCCACTCAACCCCACAGCCAAACTCATCGTATCCACTGGAGCCGCAAAAGAATAACCAAACTGCAACGGAGAAACTATTAACTGCATCAACCTCACAAAATGATTACTATACTGAGAAGACAAACTCGCCTGATCCAAAATCACCTCATTCTTCTCAGCCAAAGCCGGCAACCAAAACCACAGCGTCATACCAAAAGCCAACAAACTCCTAACCAACCATAACCTCCAAGACCTCTTATCCTTACCAAATATCACCAAACAATAAACAAACCAAATAACTCCGCCAAAAAGCACTGAAATATTATGTGCCAAAAGAAAAGCCACTAAAATAGTAGTACTAACCAACCACGACAACTGCCTTTTTGCTTTAACAGCTTCTCTAATCTCGTGAACCAACCATAGCAACCAAGGAAAAATACCCAGCATCATCATCTCGCCAACACTACCCCTCACATAAATCAAATTGATAGTAAAAGGAGCTAATAAAAGGCTCACCCCTGCCAACAACCTAGTTTGAACTGACCCAATCTTTAATGATCCCAACCAATAGAATATACCAGTCACCCCAGAAACCAACGAAAAAACCATCAACAACTTAAAAGTTATTTCATAAGAAAAACCAACCAAACTAAAAGGCAAAGACAAAATATTAGCTAGTGGATAATTATAGTTAAAAACAGGATAACCATAGTGATTATTTAAATTAGGAGCAAATCTAGGCGGAAACTGACCTTCTTTAAGAGCAATCTTATAATTAGCAAAACGAGCCAAATGATTTTCACCATCATGAGTATAGGGAACTCCAAGATGAAAATATGGTTTAACCAAAGCTAAAAAAGGCAAACCAACAACCAACAAAATAGTTAATAAAAACTTCTTATGCCCAATAATATTTTTGCCAAACCCACAGTTAAACATTTAGTTATTTCTCTAACATTAATTGATAGATTTTCTTTGTCTCTCTTGCTGTCTTATCCCAAGTAAACTGCTTTTCCCACTTACTTGCCCTACTAATCATTTCTTCTCTCTTATTATCTGACAAATTCAAAACCCCCTCAATCCCTTCAGCAAAATCCTCAGCCTCAGTCCCACTAAAAATAGCTACTTCACCACCAATCTCCTTCATTGAAGAATTCTTAGCTACAATCACTGGAGTCTTACAACGCATCGCCTCCAAAATCGGCAAACCAAAACCCTCATATAACGAAGGTTGAACATAAACCAAAGCACCAGAATAAATACCAGCCAAAGTTTCATAATCATCAGACAAAACATCAGACACAAACTTAACTCTATCAGCCACATCACTCAATGCCACCTGAGCAGCAAGCTCTTTCCACTCAGGAATATCTTGTTCAACAAAATTCTTACCCACACACACCAAATTAACATGACGAGGTAGATACTTGAGTGCCTTAATCAATTGCGGCACATTTTTATTATAATTAATATCTCCAACATACAAAACATAAGTCTTTGGCAAACCCAATTTTTTACGCAAAACATCAGCCTGAGAATCATTTATTGGCTGCAAATAAGGATTGGCTGCTAGATAAACTACGTGAACCTTTTCTGCTGGTACACCCAAATGAAAAACAATATCCTTCTTCGAAGCATGAGAATCAGTAATTATTGCATCAATAGTTTTTAAGGCTAACTTTTGTCTAAGAAAAACAATCTTGCCTTTTTTACCTGGCTGATAACGCTCTGGAAATAAAAGAGGTATCACATCATGAATAGTCACCACCGTTTTCCCCTTTCGACGAAAGGGGAGTGTGGGAAAAAATAAATCAAAAAAAGGATAATGAACAATATCCACTTTGCTTGGATCTTCTAACCCAGACCTAAAAATCTCAAAATCATTCTTATTCTCCAATTTTTCCAAAGCCTGCAATAGAAATCTGGTATACATCCCTACTCCACGCACTGCGTGACCAGAAGATAGGGGTTGAACATCCATTAAAACTTTCATAATTTTTGCTGAAGCTCCCACAGTTTCAAATAGGCAATACTAAAATGCAAACCACTCATCAAAGCAAAAACAAACCCTGGATAACCATCTACATAACCACGATGTCTTAGATATAACTTCAAAAAAGTAAGTAAAGGCAACCAAATCATATAATAGCCAATTCCCCACCACTGAGCCCTTTTACCCTCATCAGCCCATTGCTGAGCCTTAAAAGAAGTATAAGTATTGAACTTACGCATGTAATCTGTAAATGAAGGATTGGAGTAATGCAAAAGATGACCTTTGGCCCAACCAACTTCTCCATCAACCTGCATCTGCTCATGCACATCTTTTTGTGGCAAGCGAGCTTTATTGGCTAAATACAATCTAATAACTGGATCTGGATATTGCCCACCTTTAGTCAACCATCTGCCTAGGAACAAATTTTTTCTAGGCACCCACCACGCCACTTCAGAAAGCTTAGTTAGATCAGAAAACTTTGCCAAACTTCTAATAAACTTCTTTAAATCATGGTCAACAACTTCATCTGCATCCAATTGAAGAATAATCTCTCCAGTTGCCTTATCCATCGCCATTTGTTTATTGATATGAAAATTTGGTTTATTAGTAGTTTTAATAACTTTTGCCTTGTATTCTTGAGCAATTTCCCTAGTTCTATCAGTAGAACTACCATCAACCACAATGATCTCATCAGCCAAATCAACGACTGAATCCAAACACATATTTAGATTTTTTTCCTCATTATAAGTAGCCAAAACCACTGATATTTTTTTCATAAAGTTAATCCAAGAATCTGCCAACCCTTCCCATTTGCAGCCTGCATCAATAATACTTCCTCATCAGCAGCCTTATCATTTGGATTGGCAATGAAATGGAACCGACCAACCCTTTCTCCATAACTAAAACCAATCTTATCTGGCAACTGACGCACATTATTATCAAGGTATTCATTGGCTGGAACTTTTAAGTACCAGGCCAATAAAATATATTCATAACCAGTTGGATCAACGATTGCTACTTTTGTCTCCTGACTTCTCTCATCAATAAACTGAATCATAGAATCAAAACCAGGATTAAACATACCTTGATTATTAGGATATTTTACAAACAACTGATAGTTGTAGAAAAAACTTTCAATAAAAATCACCGAAGCAATTAAGATCCAGAAAAACTCTTTGGTTGGCCAAAAAGCCTGTTTATAAAGAAACTCCAAAGCTCTAACAGCCCAATAGACCCAGAAAATAATAAATAATAAACTTCTAGTAGCATGAGGAGAATCAACTGTGATCACCGATGGAATTAAGCTACTAAAAAATAAAAATAAAGTAGCTAAATTAAAACGAATCTCATCGCTAAGCTTATTAAATTTAAGAATCTTTTTTACTCCAACCGCCCAAACCTGCTTAAAAGTAAAACCAAGACCAACCCAACCAAGAATATAAATTAAAATATTCAAATGACCCCAATGTGGCAAATTATGCCAAGGATGAGTTCCACCGCTAGTAACCAAAAACTTAAAAGAAAATGACTGCCAAATATTTTCCCAAATCAAACCCAACCAATAAACATATTTACTACCAAAAAACCATAACCAAGCTGGGCTTAATTGCTCACGATAAGCAATCCAATTACTCCAAACAGTTTCATCGGTAAAAATAGTAATACCACTTTTTTGAGCTGTTAAAGACAAAAATACTTTGGCACCAAAAATAAATAAACCCAATAAACTAATTACCACTAACCAAACATTATTTTTCTTTTTTTGAGTATTTCTAGGAAAAACCAACCAACTGTAGACCGCCAAAAACGGCAGTAAAAGCCAAGGAGTATTGTAAGTAAAGATATTAAAAAAAGTAATTATTAGTAAAGAAACAAATTTCTTCTTATTCCATTTATTACTTAAATTTGTAATCAACCAAAGACTAATAACCAAAAGTGTTAACCCCAAATTAGCTTCAAAAGCCATGCGAGAATAAAAGATTGAAACAGGTAACAAACTCACCAACCAAGCCGCTAAAACTGAAAAATTATGACTAATCCTTAGTTCTTTCAACCAAAGATAAAAAACATAGATCAAAACTGTACCAGCAATTACTGATGGCAAACGAACAGCAAAATCATTAAGACCAAAAACAGAAAAAACAGGAATCAAACTCCAAACATATCCTGGTAATTTATAGTCTCCAAAAGATTCTAAAGCCAATGGCCAACTTCTACCCCACTCATCCATACCAGTTTCTTTAAGCAAATAGGCATTATAAGCAAGAGCTGCTTCGTCTCGATTGAGAATTACTGGTAAATTTTCTACTTTATAAATACGAATAACAAAACCAACTACAATAGCAGCAATTAACAAACCATAAAATTTAATAAAACTAACTAATTTATTCTCTTGCTTAATTTTAGTTATTTTTTTCTTCATAATCACTTTTCAAAATAAACCACAGCAAACGGAGTTGAACTATCTTCTATTGTTATTATTTTGTACCAAGTTGGTTTAATAGGAAAAAGTTTTAAATGAGCATCAACCTCATTTTTAGTTCCAGCAACGATAGTCTTTGGTTCCATAGTCAAACCTTTATCCCAATCAAATGGCTTAATCACAATATTACCACCTAGTTTATCAGGAACATAGTTCTCATATTTTAATTGAGCAAACTCATTAACTGGCATTTCATAACCCATCAACCAAAGATGAAAACGTCCATCAAAAGACTCTATCCAAATAGTATCCTTACCATCTTTTTCTTGCCACAAAACATGAGCTAGTTCTTTATAACCAGCTTGCCAGCTAGTGGCAGAAGTCTTGGGATAAACTTTAAATAGATATTCATTAAAATCAAAAACTACCAAGAAACTCAAAAAAATAATACCCAAAAACAAAACTGGACAAATTTTCTTAAGAAAAATAAATTTACAAGATTTTAGTTTTTCAGCATCCAAAAGAAGACGATAACTTCCCCAGCCAATTACTAAAGTCAAAGGCATTAGAGCATTTAAAGAACGCAAAGCATGTGGAGTACTTTCTGGCACTGAAGCTGGTAATAAAGCAACCAACCACCAAACTAAAAACAGTAAGCCCTGCTTCCAATGCTTGGGAAATAACCTATACCAACCATAGAAAAATCCAGGTAGAAAAATCCATAAAAACAAACCATGATTACCAGTACCATGACGTAAGTTAGAGTCTCCAGTAAAAAACAAAAAGTCCAAAGACATATTGTCAGCATAGTTCTTAACTAATTCTCTGGCCAATAAAAGCTTGGGATGATAAATAATTTTGTCTAAATATGTATTCCCAGCTTGCAACTTATATTCGTTACTCACGACTGGCCAATCAGCCATATTTAAAACAGAAGTAGTACTCAACCGAAACTGAGTACTAACCTCATACAAAGGAGATTCGTACATAGGCTGCAAACTCCAAAAATATGTTATTAGCGGAAGAACTATTAACAGTAAGGCTTGACGCCACCAATTCTTTTTATATTGCCAAACAAAAAGAATGGTAGTTAAAACAAAAACTACTGGCCAAACATACCGAACTGAAAAATAGGTATATGTTGCAATGCTGCCCAGTACTGCTGCCATTAAACCCCAACCCCAATATTTCTTTTGTTTTAAAGCAAACCAAATACTCAGAGTAACTAGAAATTGAGCCAAGTGACCCTCAAAAGCAGTTCTAGAAAACAGCACTGACCAGGGAGCTATAGCTATTATTCCAGCACTCAAAACAGGTAAAAATAAATGTTGATGAAAAAAAGAATGATCTTTTTCTTTTTTAAAACTCATTGGGAAAAACTCATGAGCCAAAACAAAAGCCATTAAAACAGTTCCTAACCCAGCAAGAGCTGATGGCAAACGAACAGCCCATTCATTAGCTCCAAATAATTTGACACTCAAGCTTGCCAACCAAATATAGACTGGCAATTTATAATCACCATATGACGGAAAAATAGTTTGCCACATAGAATTGCCATGCATATCCAAACCAGTCTCAGCAACTGATCGAGCATCAACCAAAATAGCAATTTCATCCCAATATAATGAAACAGGAACTTTGCCCAACTGAAAAAAACGGAAATAAATAGCAAGGCTAACCAATAAAACACTCAAGAAAATTAGCCATTTTTTCATATGCACATGGTAGCAGAAAAACCCTTACATTTCCTCTGGTGTTTGAATACCAAGGAGTGACAATCCATACTCTAAAGTTTTGACAGTAGCTTGAGTTAAAACACAACGTCTTTCTCTGGCATCTGAGTTCTCCGCGGTAACAATTTTGTGAGTGTTATAAAGCACATTAAATCGTTGAGCGAGTTCAAATAAATAGCTAGCTAAATGATGAGGAGCAAACTCACTAGCTGCCAATTGCACAGTTTCTACAAATCTATCTAAGTGTCTGGCTAAATTCAATTCTTCTGTATTCATCTTCCAAGCATCATCGCCATAACCAGGAGAAAATTCTTCTAGAGCAGCTTTACGCAAAATACTCTTAGCCCTAACTGTGGCGTACTGCACATAAGGCCCAGAATTTCCTTTCATACTAAGAAGTTCATCCCAATCAAAAACAATATCTCTATTTGTTTCACTGCGCAAATCATTCCATTTTAAAGCTCCAATAGCGATGGTTTGAGTAATGTGTTTTTTATCTGGAGATAAAGCTTCAGCACGTTCCTTGGCTTCACTAATAACATCAGCCAACCAAATAACATTACCTTTTCTGGTAGACATTTTTTTATCTTTAAAACGATAAAGACCATGCTTAACATGGACTCTTTGACCAGGCTTATACCAACCTAATATCTCTTCAACTTTATATAATTGTTGAAAATACAAGCTTTGTTCAGCACCAACTTCATTAACAATTAGATCTGGATTGTCATATTTCTTAAGACGGAAATAGTCTGTTGCAAAGTCTCTCGTAGCATATAAAGTAGCCCCATCTTTTTTCATTACCATTAATGGTGGTAGTTCTTCATTATTAAAAAATATTAATTTTGCCCCATCTTCACCTTCAGCATAATGAGCGCCATTCTCTACGGCTTTTTCTGGAGCAAGTTTTGTTTCCAACAAATCAACAGCTTCACTCATCTTGTCTTCAAAATATGATTCTCCAAAACCACGACCATTGTTTTCTGTAAAAGAAATACCTAGCTCGCCATAAATACTCTGAAATTCCTTCCATGAAAGATCGATGCACCACTGCCATAATTGATGAGCTTCATCATCACCTTCTTCAAGCTTTTTAAACCAAGCTCTTCCATCGTCTTCAATATTTGGATTTTTCTCAGCTTCTTCATGAAATTTTACATATAAAGTAACTAATTCTTTGATTGGCTGCTTAGATTTATCAATATCTTCTTGGTTGCCCCAAGTTTTAATTGCATAAATTAATTTACCGAATTGGGTTCCCCAATCACCAAGATGATTATCTCGATAAACTTGCCAGCCAAGAGCTTCATAGAGATTGGCTACAGCATCACCAATAATAGTTGAGCGTAAATGACCAATGGTGAATGGCTTGGCAATGTTTGGAGAAGAATATTCTATAATTACTTTTCTGTTTTTATTTTCTTTAGCCTTTTTGGCAAAATATTCCTGAGGAGCTTTTTCACTCATCTTCACAATTTCAGTACGGAAATATTCTCTAGCCAAAGAAAAGTTGATAAATCCAGGTCCAGCAATAGAAACTTGCCAGATTTCCGGGATATCTTTTAATAAGGGTTTTAATTTTTCAACGATAATTTCAGCTAATTTTCTAGGGTTATTTATATCTGGTAGTTGCTTAGCATACTGCAGAGCTGCATTAGTACTCCAGTCACCGTGATTTTCGTCAGCAGGATGCTCAAAATTGAGTTGTGGATTAGCAATACCAAGCTCTTTGAGAATTAAAGTTATTTGTTTATTGAGTAAATCCACCACCATATAAAAATGATTATACCTGGTGCTTTAATCTTGAGAAAGGGTTAAGAAAAAAAGGTTTAAGACGAGAAAGTCTTTTCATGTCCGAAGTTAATATCCATGAGAGGGCGGGTAATTTCTACCCGCCCTCCTGTTTTATTACTTCGTTGTCCAGGCTTCCAGCGGAGGCAGGAAACCATAAGGAGCATACATCATGTCGCCGAACCAGATTCGCTTGGCATTTGAGGCGCCGCCCAGCTCTGATTGAAGCAAGCACATCCCGATCGGCTTACCATTACCATCTTGATAGCTATACAGCTTTTCCAAGAAGGCATTGGCAAGAGCGATGGTGAAAGCTTGTTTTTCAGTGCGAGTGGTACCTTTCAGCCCAGTGAAGATATGGCCTGAGCCAGTCATCACCGCCTTCGGACACATGGAGTCGAAGTTAATCGTTTCTCCAGGCATCACAAAGTTTTGAAAAACGAATCCCTCACTTGGGTCAATGCCAGGGTAAACCTGGTCAGTTTCAGACCCTTCGGCGCACTTCACGAAAAAGTAGCCGAATTGATTGTATTTCAGAGTGATTGATTCTGCAGGAACGCCATCCTTGCGTGCTTTATCAACGATACCTTTGACTGAGACCCATTCCTGAGTCCAATCAATTTTCTCGTTAACTGCAATGGAAGTCCACGATGACATCGGGGTTTTTCCATACTGCCAATTTTCCGGCAGTCCACGCATCATGCCCTCTGGCAAGTCGCCATCAATTTCAAGCCCAGACCAGTAGATTTTACTCCCTGGAAAAAGCTCTTCGGCAACTGCCTTGGCATCCTCAATTGATGATGTAATGGGCAAATGGAGCATACTCATTCGTTGCATATGGCTTAAGCCAGGGATGATCAACGAATAATATGGCGGATTGATAACCGTATAACCATGGTGGTTATAGATGGTTACATCGCCATACTGCTGGAGACTGTTGAAGTAACTGAATGAATATACTTGTGGTGTTGTGGTCGGCGTTGCAGACTTAGTCGGCACCAACGTTGAAGTTGGAGCAAACTTAGTTGCAAGCGGTTGATCCGTAGTAGGCAGAGGCGCATTTGTAGGCGTTACTGACTCCACGGTAGCGGTAGAGGCTGGAGTTGCCAAAGGATTGCTCAGCGAACAAGCCGGCAAAACCATAAGGACAACCAACAGCCCAAAGGACAGAAATTTGTTAAAACGTAACACGGTATTTCCTTTTATTGTGACATGAGCAAATCTTGCCCATGATAGACACCATTTCAGTGGTATCTATCTTGACAAGATTTACACTTTCTCGTCTTGTTAAAGGACTCTCGCTATTTCAAGTTTCAGACGCAAAAATGGGGTCTTCACTTGATGAAAGCGAATCCCCCATTCTACAATAAGTCCTATAATATGTCAATCTTACGAGCGATGATTTCGCTCTAATACAGCATTGGCTGCAGCAGACAAACCCTCAGCTGGATTTTCCTCAGTCAACAAAATATGGTCAAGATGCTCAACAATTTCAGCCATCATGCCAGCAACAATAGATTGAAGTAATTTGAAAGCTTCTTTGGTACTTTCGTCTTCCTTTACAGCTTTTAGCTCATTTCGATAAAGAAAATTATTCAAATAAACAATCATCATTGGATCTAGTTCTTCAGCCTTGTCCACCATAGACATCATCGACTCGGCTTGAGGCTCAAGTCCTTTTTCTCGCATCGCTTTAGCAATAGCTTCAGCCACACTTCTTAACCCTTGTTCTTCAGAAGGCATAAACCCTCCCTTTCTTTGGCAGGTTAACACTAGCAAATAGTATACACCCGATTTCAAACGTCTTATAATATTATGATATAATACTAGTTCTATCTTTTTAGTTTCAATCCGCTTAGTCAGCTGTCCCATCGCGGGGCAAGCTGGAAGGAGAGTAAAAATGGTAATAACTAGAGAGATGGTTGCTGAACAACTTGGTATCAATGTCAAGAAACTCAAAGCCTTGATTTTTTACCCTGGTCTTTTTGACACTCGCTTTAACAGCATTTTCATTGTCTGCGACAGCGAGCTTGGCGCAATAATCCGAAAAAATGTAGAGGAAAGAAATCTCTCTGCCTTCAGATGGATTAATATCAGGATCTATACCTGGGAAGAACTTCAAGCTCTTCCTTGGAAAAATGATTTTGAATATGCGATCAACGAACTGACTCTGGGCAAGGAACTTGGTAAAGTTTTGGCTTATTGGGCAATCCCACGCGGGTTACTCAATACAAGAAAACCAGGTCTCAAAGTTTAGGCAACCACAACTAGAGCGAGGCAACCCCTCGCTCTTTTTTTATCTTTTTAAAGAATCTCTTTGCATTTCCTCTGCCAGTAAAATCACTTCAAAAAATAAATTAGGATCAATTTCCATGAGAATATTTTTAACATCTTCGACTTCTAGAAAATTTAAAAACTCATCCAATGCCTCAACACTACCTTTTTCCGTGATCCACCACAAATATTGCAAGATATTTGCCTTCATCTGCTCATCTTGTAAGCTTTTAACTAAAGCATTGGTTTTGGTTTCAAGTAAAATCATTTTTTTAATTCCTCTACTAACATTTCCAATCTCACATTTAAAGTCCAAGCGTCTCTCATTAAATTAAAAAGAAACATTAAAGCTTCAGCTGGCTCACCTTGTTCATCTTCGATTTCATTAAACATTTTGTTTTGTAGCAATAAATACAACATATGAGAAACAGTATTCATGTTTTCAGTAGCAACTTTTCTAATCCATTCAGTGATATTAGCAGCTTCATTTTCCATGCCACGCTTCTTTAGTTCATCTAAAAAAGGCTTTGATCTTTCTTCAATTTCTCTTGCTAATAACTGTTTTTTTTCTGCCATTTATTTACTCCAAAATAATATAACTAGGTCATATTATATCTCATACAAAAAAATAACGAAAAGTTACTGATTAATGCCAATTTGCCAGATTTGATTATCAAAAAAAATAATGTTTATCAAATTGTCTTTATGCTCGATCATTTGCCACTGTGTAGGAGAGGCTACAACAATCGCTGGAGTTTGAATTACTTCTGCAACCGAATTAACAAAATGAAGATTTAAAAACTCCAAATACTCTTCCTGGTCTTTCTTAACAATAAAATTCTCTTGTTGAACAACAGTTGGATCTATCTTGTTATAAAACCAGTAGTACATCGCCGGCCTACCTTGTTCTCTAGTTATATAGATCGGTAACTGCGGGTTTTGTTGTTTAAATAAATTAAGTTCAGCGATCATTTGTTCATAACCACCCTGCCATTCTTGAGAAAATCTAGCTGGATAAACAAGTAATAAATGGCGATAAAAAGCTATGAAACTAGTTAGATATACCAAGAAAATGATAGAGGTAAAAATATAAGGACGTAAGTTTTTAAGTTGTTTTATTAAACAAGGCAGTTCATTTAACCATTCCAAAGTTTGCCAAAGACCGATAGTACTTAAAATTATAAAAAGCGGAGCTGTGGGCAAAATTCTCAGAGCATGAGGTACTGGATTTGATATTGCAGCAGGAATGATACCAATTACTAACCATAACCACATAAAACTTCTTTTATCTTTACTAAAGTTTTTAATGATAAACCAAGTACCAACCAAAATAGAAATAATTTCAAAAGGATAAAACAAACCAAAATATTGAGACGAATGTCTAGCAATAGCATCTCCAGACCCAAACAAGAAATCAATTCTAAAATGAACTAAAAACTGTTCAACAATAGTTCTTAGATAGAAAAAATAACGATGATAAACTAACTTTGCCCACCAAGTATTTTCGTGTAACCCAATAAAATAATTACTTTGTTCGATAATGGTAATATTAGAAAAAATTGTTGTTTCAGCCATTCTTTGACTTAAAACTGGAGACCCCCAAGATTTAATTAGAGGCGTTAAAAGCATTAGCCCAATAACAAATAAAATACTTGTTTTTAGAAAAATTTTACTATGCTCAGTTTTTAGGGTGGATAAAAAATATCTAGCACCCAAAAATAAACCTAAAACAGGAGCAATTACTCTGGCGGCATGATAAGCATACATTGATAAAATCATTGAAATTAAAGCCAAAAGGATAAGTATAAAAGAAGTGTTTTTTTCTTTTAAATTTTTAACACTGGCCCAACCAGTGCAAATTCCAAAGAGAATTAAAAAAGTAGCCAAATTCACTTCCCAACCAGCCCGAGAAAATTGAATTAACCATGGAGATATTGCAGCCAAAAACATTCCACTCAAACTTATTAAAAACCTTTTTTTCTCGTTAACATTGTTTAGCCACTGATAAATTAACCAACCAATTAAAAACACTATCCCAGTCCCTGCCAATACAGATGGTAGGCGTACTGCAAAAACAGTTAAATCAAACAATGCTATAGCAGGTAACAAAGCATAAAAATAACCGCTTGGCTTCCAATCACCAAAAGATTCAAAAGCTACAATCGGCCATGAATTGCCATGATGATCCTCGCCTGTCTTCAAAATTGAATAGGCATCATAACCCAAAGCAACTTCTTCCCAATATGGAGCTGGTGGTGATTTTTCAAGTTGAAAAACTCTAATTGCAAAAGCAAAGAAAGTAATGATGCCGATCAAAAAAATAAATAAAGTTTTTTTCATTTAGTCAGATTTAAATATATACGAAATCTCTCTGAACCATCACTACCATAAATTATTTTGTCAGCTTTATCATTTTTACCAAGTAAATCATCTTTATTACTAGCTACTACAATGGTGTTTTCTCGCTCTAAGTCTCCGATGGTAACTTCATCTTTGAATTCATAACGAATTAGCGAACCACCTTGGTACCAAATGGGATTGGTTTTTCTTGCAAATAATGCATAAATATATGGTTGGCCATAATCACTACTAAAGACAATCTTATCAACTTGATTATTACCATTCTGGCCTTTTTCAAATGGAATTAAGTAAGTAAAAGCCTCCAAATATCCATCTTGAAATGCAGTAGCACTTTCTCTAGCAAAAATAGTGTAATAGTCATGCAAATAAGCTATAGCCAATAAACTATGGAATAATAAAAAACTCCCCAAAATAGATCTCTGAATAATAGGATTAGTAAAACAAGCTAGTTCTCTTAAACCAACAACAGCCAATAATAAAAACCCAGGCAAAGCTAATAAAGCACGGTTGCTGTGAGGCACTTCTGTACCAAGTATCGCTGGTAATAAACCAGTAACAATTAGAACCGTGCTTAATGAAAAAAGTGGAGATTTTTTATGTTTAATTAAAAACTTAAAAATTGCCACCAAACCCAAAATACCAGTTGTTATTAATAAGACTCCCCAATGCCCATCACCGTGTCTTAGAGTAGTAGTTTCTCCAAAAAATAAAAACTTAGGACTTAAGTGAGTTATGGTTTGAAAAATAATGGTTTTGCACAAAACAAAAATATTCAAGCCTTGAGAAAAAACTAGTGTTCCAGCTCTTTGTAAGCCCATGCCAAAAATAGAATCATAAATAAAAGGAGTCAATAATCCTCCAGCTATCAAACCAGCCATAATAATTTGTTTTAAATTAGATAATATTTTTTTTCTTTTTTGCCAAACTAAAATTAAAATTAGAAGAGGAATAGTTATTTTGGCACTATGGTAAGTGTAGATCGCTAAAATAAAACTAATACCACTCAGAACCAGCCAAAGTTTTTGATTGTTCCAATAGCGTTGCCAAAAATATAGGCCCCAAATTAAAAACATTAGAGCCATTCCAGATTCAAATCCAGCTCTGGAAAAATGCAAATGCCATGGAGAAAAGGTTAAAAATCCACCAGCTACGATAGCCCAAAAACGGGCAGTTTCTTCTTCTATGTGTTCTTCATCAATTAAAAATTGTTTAACAAATAATATTAGGCCTAGAACAGATAATACCCCAGATACAGCGAAAGGAAATCTGACAGCCCATAAGTTCATGCCAAATAAAAAAGTAAATAGGCCATTTAAATAAATAGCAAATGGTGCTTTATAGTCTCCAAAAGACCAAAAAGAGATAGGTAATCTTTTTAACCATTCGTCTCTACGAGTAGTAAAAATAGCGTAACCATTATAACCAATAGCTGCCTCATCCCAGGTCATGCCGTGAGGAATATTGCCTAGTTCATAAAAACGCAATGAAGTGGCAATTAATAAAATCAATAAAGTTAACAGTAGAAAACTCTTCGCACTCAATGAACATTTAAAAGTTTCAAATTTATTCATTTATTTAAAACCAAAATCCAATATGGTTTCCATAGGATGTGAGCAATTTTTTGCCAAAAATTTGCATTTTTCCAAACAAATTTATTAGCATTATGCCAGCTCATTTGATCCATTTTTCTTTTACCAAAAACTGAAGCATTAGTAGTTTCATGATTATGATCAACGATTGCTTTTTCTTCAAATAAAACTTTCCAGCCTCGTTTTCTAGCCTGGAAAGAAAGATCAATATCCTCCCAATAAGCTGGATAAAATAAATGATCAAAGCCACCAATTTCTAGCCATTTTTTCTTATCAAACAAACCACTACCACCACTTACCCAGGCAGTTGATCCGCTCTTCAAATCATCACCAGCAGAATGAATAAACATACCTCTTTCAAACCAAATTTTATTCTTACCTTTTTTCTCGCCATGCTCAATTTCCAATGGTCCAACAGCAAAAACCGTGTCATCTTCAAAATATGGAACCAAGTGTTTTAAACAATTTTGATGAGGAGCAACGTCATTATTAAGCAAAAAAATTAGATTATGCTTAGCAGCTCTAACTCCTCGATTCGAAGTTTCACCAAAACGTTGATTCTCTTGATTAAAAAGCAAGGTCACAGAGATATTTTTATTTCCTTTTTTATAACTACCATTGTAAGCATCTACTCCAGCAAATGGGGCTTCGACACTTTTCATCTTAAATTCTTTTTTCATCCAAGGTACTGTGTCGTCTGGCCCAGTATCTTCCACTACAATTAGTTCATCATTATTTTCTAAATTATCAAATAGGGCAGAAAGGTATTTCTCCATCAAATGTCTACCTTTATATGAAGGAATTATTGCTGAAACACCTGGTCTTATCTTTGTTTTTTTCATCATAATATTTTCCCCATCATTTGCTCGATATTTTTTTTAAAATGAATTTCATCAAATCTCTCAATTGAGTTAGTGGCTTTCTTTGACCATGTTTTCAAGAGATCTTTATTATCAATAAGTTCCAATGTCTTAGCAAGACAGTCGTCTTTACTGCTCCACAGCCAATTAGTTAAATCTTCCCCTAACACCTCTGGTTGTCCACCAGAACTAATTACTACAGGCACTGCTCCTCCAGCCATAGCCTCGCCTGTTGAAATACCAAAATGCTCCATTTTTTCTGGATGTTCCATTTCATCCAAATCAAAACCAGTTGCATGCCAATAAATAGAGGCTTTGGCATACCAACCATTCAGATCTTTCCTGGAAATTTGATGGATTATTTCAATTGGTAAGTTTTCTGCTTTTTTTGCAACCTCGCTAGCATATTCTTGGTCTTCAACTGAGCCAATAAGGACTAATTTCCAGCCAGCCATTGAAGTTGGATTTTTTTTAATTAATTCAGCAAAAAAATCAACTAGAACGTCTTGTCTTTTGCTATGAAGTTGTCTAAAAAATCTCCCAACATGCAAAATAACTTTTTCTTTTTTAATGGTTTTTTGTAGATCTTTAATTGATTCAACATCAATCATTGGTCTATGAACAGCATCGACTCTAATTTGCCAATATTTTTCAACAATTTTTTTGGTAAATCTAGAGTTTGTATTAATAAAATTCCAAGCTGAAAGTTTGATTTTTTCAATAATAGACAATGGTTGTCTTTTGAGAGGTGTTTGAATATGTAAGACATTTTTTTTGGCCAGACTAGGAAAAAAACTACCATCTGTAAAAGCATAAATTAAATCAAATTTACTAGTCCAAAAAAGCTTTTTTAAAAAAGAGCTATTAGTTCCTAGTGGTGAGGGAATTAAATTAAATTGGCAAATGCTTTTGCCCAGAAATTTTTCATAACGATCATAAATAACAGCAAAAGATTCTGAATTTTCTTGAGGAATTGCTAAGTTAACCTCTCCATAATCAGCAAGAGCAAAAGCTACATCCAAAAAATACTTTTCACCACCACCAATGTGTTTCGGAAAATATGGAGAATAAAGACAAATTTTCATTTAGATCTCCTTCTCTTTATCCCAAGAATCAATTAAGTCTTTATCTATTTTTGAATATCTGTCTGGCAAGTTGGGTTTTTGTTGTAATTCCCAAACTTGGATATAAACAATCATTCGATTTATTCCTTGAACGACTGCTTCAATTAATCCTGCCATGCCGTCTTTATATCCTTTTTTAAATATTGCTCGACGGAAAAACTCCATAATTCCTTTGCGGAATATAGTTAGTAGCGCAACTGGTTTTTCGTTGGCCTTAAAAAGTAGTTCTGCCTCTAATTTTGTCCAATTTGCAGATTTAATGAGGTTTTCTTCCGTACTGCGATGTGTTAAATGAATTAATGGGGAATGAAGTAATTCTGCATTTCCATCATAAATAGGGCTTTCGTGGATCTGTCCAGTCCATTCTTTTAAAGCAGTTTTCTTAAATGCTCTAGTTACCAAATCGTTTTCCCAACCACCATTATTTAATTCATAGCCATAACAAATATTTTGTCGTTTAAATTGAAGAACTGGAGAGGAATCAGTTTCAATATGTACTAAGATTTCTTTAGCTAAGGTAGGAGTAATTCTTTCATCAGCATCAACATAAAGCACCCAATCGCCTTTTGCATGCTTAAGAGCTTCGTTTCTTTTTCTGGCAAAGGATGGATGAGAGAAATTTAAAACTCTGGCTCCAAGTTGTTCGGCCAAAGAAACTGTTTCATCAATAGAACCATTATCTACTACTAAAATTTCATCGCACCAATGTAGAGATTTAATACAAACCTCAAGCATTGGAGCTTCATTTTTGGTTAAGATGATGGCTGAGATTTTTTTACCCATATGTCTCTTTGTTTTAAACAATTGGTTGTTTGCCAAAACGCATTAAAAAGAAATCCATAACTCCCTTGCGCTCAGCATCACTGCCATGTAAAAAAGTTTGTGTAGCAAACCTAAGTGCAGTAAGTTTGTTTCTCCAAGTTCCGTGTAAAGCTGAAATCAAGATTCTATTGCGAGTTTGATAATATTGTTGCAATTTTGATCCGGCACCTCCTGCAATAGATCCTCCGTTCATATGCCAGACAATTGATTCTGGTACAAACACAATTCTGTATCCAGCTTCTTTGGCTCTTAAACTAAAATCCACGTCTTCTGAATATAGGAAAAATCTTTTGTCTAGAATACCAATGTGTTCGGTAACAACTCTTTTAACAAAAAGTGCGCAACCAGTGGCAAAATCACAAGTAGTTTGTTGATCAAATTGGCCACGATCTACTTCATCTACACCACGATGATATGCCACTAGATTTGGCCAATCAATGCTACCGCCGGCGTACCATAAGATCTTACCTTTTTCGGCTCTAGAGTAGCTACGACGATGAAATTCTAGTCCTGGGGTAAAGTAGATTTTAGAAACAGCAATTCCAGCCTTAGGATCATCTTTAATTGATTCATAAAGTTTCTGGATGCCTTCTTTTTCAACTTCTGCATCTGAATTTAGCAGGAAAAAATAGTCGGTTTGATAGTTTTTAACTGCATGACTCATGCCTAGGTTGTTACCACCAGTAAATCCTAAGTTTGATTCACTACGGATTAATTCAATATTTTTATTTTGCAGGTCCTTGGCTATTTTGAGTGGTTCTTTGGAGCCGTTATCAATGACTATTACCCGATGAATAAAGCCATTAGCGGTGGCATTGACAGCCGAACGGATGGCTAAGTCCGTTTCCTTTGGAGTGTTGTAATTAACTATTAAAGTTGTAACGTGTTCCATAGTAATTCCCATTATACCGTCTAGTGAAAGGGTTCATACTCCCAAAGCTCAATTTTTTGTTCTACGTATTCATTTTCCAGACTGGTTAGAAGAGAGAATCTTTCGTGATAACGATTGTAGTCTGGTATTTCTTTATCTGAAATTACAAACAATCTGCCTTCTTCTAAATAATTAGTTATTTCCCAATTAATTTTTTCAAAATAAATATTGTCTAAACGTTTTACATGCCTGAATCCTTCCGAATCAATTGGGTAGTATTCCATTCTTTTTGATAAGGTTAGTGGATCAATTTTAAGATAAAATAAAAAGTAGATATATGGTGAGCTCTGTTCATCCTGAACAATGACTTTGTCATAATTATTTTTAATTGCATCCAATTGAAAAACTAGTGGTTTCATTTGCCAAGACCAACGAACTGCATCCTTGTGTGGAAAGATAAAAAAGTAGTGAATTAAAAAGTAATATGCGCTATAGGATAGTCCTATAGCAAAGATCGTTATAAATAATTTAAATAGTTTACCAGACAATTTGTTTTTAAAAAAATCAAATATTACTAAATATCCATAAACCGATAATATTTCTAATGACAAGAACACTGGTGAGAATCTTGTGGTGTGATTTGCTGTAAAAGTAATCATTGGAGCTACTGCAGCTGCTAATATCCATATTCCTAAGATATTTAAACTAAAGTTTGTGCTTATAATTATTTGTGCCAATCCAACTACTAGACCAAAAAATAATATGGGATATAAATTACCAAAGCCTGTAATATTATGAGCACCATTGACTCCTCCCTTGGTAAAAATGAAATCAGGTGAAATTAAATCAAAAAAATTTGCTTGAATTTTTTGCAAGAAAGCAGATCCCTTATTTATCGCTCCTACAAAAAAGAGATTATTTGGAGATTCCAACATAACTCTTTCTTTGCTGACCTCATTTGAATATGAAGATAAATTAAATATTGAAAGTCCACTAAATTTAGTTTTATTTGCTCCATTAACGCCACTTATTAATAATAGTGATCCAATTAAAAATATAGGAATTATTGGTATTAATTTTTGTTTTAAACCATAAGCTTTGTTCAATTGATTGATTTCTGATCTGGATAAGACCGCTAGACCTATTAAAAATAGCGGAATAAACACTTGGTAGGCATGATATCCAAGCAAAGTGATAACACATGAAAGAATAGATATCGTTAATAATTTGTAATCAAATATTTTTTGTTCAATGAGCTTATTTCTTACAATTAAAATTCCCAGCAAGCCCAAAATAAAGAAAAACAGACTCAGATGAGCTTCATAGGCAACGTGAGAAAAGTGTATTTCCCAGGGACTAATCGCTAATAATAGCGGAACTAGAACTGCTAGCTTATCTTTATACTTATTCTCTCTAAATAACTGCAAAATTAAAAATCTACTAACAACAACGATACCAATTCCAGCTAAAGCTGATGGAAGGCGCACTACCCATGGTTCCAAATTAAATACTGTAATAAATGGGATTAATGTATAAATATATAAAGGCAATTTCCAATCGCCAAAAGACTCTATTTGAACTGGCCAATATTTTCCATGTTCTTCATGACCTGTTTTTAAAATTGAGTAGGCTGTATATCCAAGAGAAGCTTCATCTCTATTTAATTCTGGAGGAACAGAGCCTAGCTTAAAAAATCTAAGAAATATTGATAAAGCAATGATTAATAAAAAAATATTTTTACTGGAAAAAAGTGTTTTTTTCATCAATAAATTCGTGTTTAACTTATAAATAAAGCTTACGTCTAATTCTCCAATATATGGATGTTAGTCCAGATGAATGTCTAACTTTGTAGTCTGCCCACCAATAGCGCCAAATTTTTTGAATATGATTTAGGGTTGCTCCAAAATCTTCAGGCTTGGTTTCTTTGTATCCGGTTTCACCCCATTGTTTTAAATATATGACTGCTTCATAGGTAGCTTGAAGAAATGATAAGGATGTTCCATGTAAGCCTTCTTCAGTGCCATTCATCATTAATGATCTTTTAGCTAGTTCGTTGGCAAAAATCTCAAAAAGTTTATTAGTACTATATTGTTCTTTGTTTTGTTTATTAGTGTCTAATCTCTCAATTGCTTGAATTGATGTGTAGTGATTTAATTTTTTAATAAAATGACTTGTATCAATATAATTAGCATGTTCTATGGCATATTTTTCTTCAGCTGGAAATTTTTCCTGAGTACCTGTCATATCTGGTAAACGATGAACTCCGACTTGCCATGACACGGTGCCCTTGCGGAATAGTCTTGGCTGGTAATCTGGCCACCAACCTGTTTTCATAATCCATTTGTTAAAGACAAAGTTTTTTCTAGGTAAATGATAGATATCAGCTGAATCTTTATTGTTTATTGTTTCTAGAATTATTTCTCTTAGTTCTTCAGAGATTACCTCGTCAGCATCAACTACTAGTATCCATTCGTTGGTAGCCTTGGAAATAGCGAAATTACGGGCTGGATCAGCATAACCGACATCTTCATGATGAAATATGTTGTTGGTATATTTTTTGGCAATTTTCAATGTGTCGTCAGAGCTTTCCATGTCAACAATAACTATTTCATCAGCAAATTTTACTGATGATAAAGTTTTTTCTAATGTTTCAGCAACGTCTTTGGTGTGAATTAGAACTGAGAGTTTATTGGTCATTAAAAGCAATTGTACCTGTAGAAAAGAGTGGATACAATTAGCGTAGTTTTTTATTAAAAAAAGCGAATATTACCAATAACATCCATGTTGAGGTAGAAATTAAAGTAAAATAAATTCCAATTTTTCTTGGATAAGTATTATTAGTAAATTTACTAATAATTTGATGACTGCCTGGTGGAACTGAATACAATATCCTACCAGGATATGATGCTGTTTGATAATCTATCTCGGTTTTGTTGCCATCTATATACACTTCCCAACCAGGAAAATACATTGTTTTTTGAATTACTTGAGTTGGTTCTTCAAGGTATATTTGGTAACTTATTTTACTTCCAGTCCATAATAAGCTGGTAATTTTTTTGTTATCATTTTCTGAATTTAACACTATCTTATTTTCTATTCCAATATTTTTATTTTCATCAAACCATTTTGGTTTTAGTTCATTGTCTGAAGTTGAAGTTCCAAAATATTCCAACCAGTCATGATCTGAGTTGTGTATATAGCTTAATGGTTTTGCATAATAAATCGCATGGTGAAAACTAATTAGCAACAAAAGTATCAATAAATATCTATTGATACTTTTCAAACTATTCAAGATCATTACTCCAGAAAAAACTGTAACCCAAAATAACCGCCAAGGATATTGTAGATATGGCAAAATTTTAGAAAAATTCCAGATATTTATAGATATTGATAACATCAAAAAAACAGCAACAAAAAAAATAATTAACCAAAAAAATATATTCTTATCAAATGTTTTATTTAATTTGTTAAGTTTATATTTATTAAAAATTTTAAAAAATGAATACATGACTATAAATATAATAGAAAATCCAAGAGTGGCTGGAAAAACATCATGCAACTTGGTTAAATCTGCTCCACCATATCCCCATTTTGAAAAAAATATTTGGCTCAAAGATATAAATCTCAAAGAAAAATTATTAATAATACTGTGAGAAGCTATCACAATATTTTTTTTCTCAAAAATAAATGGAATCCAATAAAATGACGAAATGCCAATTGATAATAAACAACTAAAAATAAAATTTAAATTATTTTTATTCTTAAAAACATTTTTTAATTCAGAATAATAACCGTTGAATATTAACCAAAAAACAATAATTGGCATCGCCACCAGCAATGAAACAGGATGTGACAAAATTAAGCTCGTAAATATTAAAACAGAAAAAAATAGATACCACCATTTATTGGCATGCTTACGTAGAATTAGCATGACAAAAACCCATGGAAACAAACTTAAAAAAGCTATTTCACCCAATGCTCCTCTAACAAAAGTATTTAATAGTATGTATGGAGATGTTTGATAAATAAAACTCGAAATAATTGCTAAATAAATATTTTTATTTAATAAATATGAAAGATAGAAAATTCCCAACCCACCAATAGTTATAAAAATTATTAATAAAATATTGAGACTAATCTCAATGCTAAAACCCATGACATAAAAAAGTGTTGCCAATATATATGGAAATTGATAAGAAAAAAGAAAAACAGGATAACCAAAACCATAATATAAATTTGGTCCCCAATAAACAGGTAATTGCCCCTGTTTTAAAGCTAAATAATAGCTTGCCACCCTAGCTCCATGTAGTTCTAAATCATCTGTTCTTGGTAAGAGATTGGTAAATAAACTACGACTTATGAATAATGAAAATAAAAATACTACTATTAAACTCAATAATATTTTCTTTGAAATTTTAAAAGACATACTAATCATGACAGATGCTTAAAAATTTATTACTACTCCTAAGCTCATCTCTTGTTTTATCAATATCATAGATTTTTGTTTGAATATGAACATTAGAAAAATCTTTTAAGTTCCATTGAGGAATAATTTGAGAATTATTGGTAATATATAAAATCTTGCGTTTGTCATCAGTCATACAGATAAAATTATCAACTATATTTTCCCCAAATTCATATTTTCCAAGTTTTGTTGGATGAGAAAATCCAAAGCCATCCTTATTAATAGGACGTAATATATTTTCTTGATACCAAAGCGGATCTATTTTTTGATAAAAAGAAATAAGAATATGAGCATCAGGAAAAGAATTTTTATCAAAATATATCATGTCATAATTAGATTCTTGATTATCTAAAAATGCGACAAGCTTGTCTGACAACGGATAAAAGGCTGTTTCATATTTACCCGGATAAATATATGTATAACTAACATAAAATCTAATAAAAGAAATTAATAGTAAAAATATTATTAATAAATAAAACATAATTTTAAAATATCTATTCTTTATTAAAGAAAATACTTCAAAAATCCCAAAAGAAATAAACAAAATAATAAATGGAAGTAATGCACTTCCTCTCACAATTTGAGGATAACCAGCTAGCGCAGACGGAATGGGTGAAATCAAAAAACAAATTTTAATTAAATTTGCTTTATAGCCAGTTTTTTTAAACCATTCATAAACACCAATTAAATAAAATGGCACCAAAAATAAATAAAATTCACCAAAACCTGGATTATTTAAATATTCTAATTTATCTCCGTTTATAAATAGAAAGCTTGGAAAGATAAAAGTTAGGTAATTTTTTGTAAAGGTTTCAACATACAAAAATGGTTTGTTATAAATCAATCTACAAACTTTTGGTAAAAATTTAGGCTGTGACAAAAAACAAAAATTATGTTGTTCTAATATAGTAGAATTTATCCCCTCATCAGAAAACATAGAAATTTGATTAAATCTTGCTGATCCAGATTTGCCAAATATCTGCTGCATGATAGGAGAAACTATTATTAAAAAAAATAAACAAAAAATAAGTATTTTTTTTCTATTTAATTCATATTTCAAAGACAAAATAAATAAAATAATTATTAATAAAAAAGTTATTAATCTGTAAGCAACATAAAAATATGAAGTTAACCCAAGTAAAATTGCAGAAAGAATGACTCTATAGTTATTGAAAATAAAATTTTTAGTATTATTCTTCTTAAAATCAAACATTGTCAGCAAGTAATACAAGCCAAAAATAAAAAATAATAAGGCCAAATGAGATTCCAACGCCATTCTGGAAATTTGAATTGACCAAGGACTTATAGCCATTAGCAAAGCACCAAACAATGACAATGAATCATTCTTTGTGAGATTTTTTATAATCAAAAAAATACCAATCACAACTGCTACTCCAGCTAAAATTGATGGAATTTTAACAACAAACGAACTCAATTGAAAAAAAGCTAAAAAAGGTGCCAATGCATATATGTATCCTGGTAATTTATGATCACCAAATGCTTCAAAATCCAAAGGAAGAATCTTACCCCACTCATCCTTGCCAGTTTTAATTATAGAAAAAGCATTGTAACCAATACTCATTTCATCATGAGTTAATCTTGGAGGGGACTCTGATAATCTAAATAATCTTAAAAATAGCGCAAATAATAAAATTATAATTAACTTGAAATATGTAGAATTAAAACAAAACTTAATCAATTTATTCATTTACTAAATCATACAACCAAATACTAAACTAATTCTATTCTTCTTTTCCCGTACCTTTTTTCTTTTCTGCTTTTTCTGATCTCTCAATTCTCCTGATATGACGATCACTATCATGTCTTTTTTGTGATTTTGTTAGAGAAATAAGCAAGTGCAACAAACCAAAACGATTAACAATTTCATCATCTGTAAATTTTTCTAAATCTGTTCTGCTAGGAGTTCTCTTTTCTTTAAAACCCATAATTAATCTATATTATATCAAAGTGTATCTAGTTTATTATGTTTTTCTTCTGATGAACTAGGTATTTACAAACTTCTTTATTATAGAGTAATCTAAATAAGGAATTAAAATATTTTATCCATATGATTAATGTAACAGGTCAACAACCACCATCACCAACTACCGCTGTTCCACAGCAACCAGTATCTGCCCCTCCAGTTGATCCAACACAACCAGCTGCTCCAGCAGCACCAGTTCAAACAGAACCTCCTCAAGAAAAAAAATCTAATACCAATACCTATATTATTGCTGGTCTAATAGTTTTAATTCTTGGAATCGGTGGCTTCATCGCTTTAAACCAAGTACAAAAACCTCAAGATATTCGCCAACAAGCTTCTCAATGTACTGAACAATGCCCTGGTAATGATGGTGTTTTAAGAAACTGTACACCTCCAGAAGCAGATGGATCAGCAGCTGAAAGTTTGTGTAATGTAAGAGGCAGAGTTGAGCCATGTGGTGGTACAAACTACTGTTGTCCTTCTGCTGGTGGAGCATGGACAACTAACATGACTGCCTGTACAACTCCAACTCCCACTGCTGAGCCTACCGTCGAACCAAGTCCAACTGAAGAGCCAACTCCAACTACCCAGCCAGACGAATGTGATACTGATGCTGATTGTACTTCTGGATCATATTGTTACAGTCCAGAAGATGGCGCAAATGAGTGTTTGCCATTACCAACTGGTCAAGCCACTGTTGAGCCTACAGCACAACCCACTTCTCAGCCAACTGCTCAACCTACAGCACAACCCACTTCCAGTGGAAGTTCCAGTAGCTCTAGCTCATCGTCATCTAGCAGCGTAACGGTAACTATTCAGCCAACTCAACCTCCATTGCCATCAACTCTACCTCAAACAGGCCCAGAGAACTGGCTAAAATACCTCTCAGTAGGCTTAGGAGCCATTGGAGCTGGAGCTTTAATGCTACTATTCTTATAGAATTAGTTACCTTATAAAAATAAAAATAAAATAGAGAGTATTAACGAATGCTCTCTATTTTTTTATCGACCATGAATAAAAAATTACTACCCAATATTCTAAGGGTTACTAAAATTCTCACAAACTCATTTTAAAAGACTCAAACCAAGCAGATTGTAGCCAGTACTTCTCAATTGTAATCAAATAAACAACTAAAATATTAAACATCAACAATAATAAAATCAAAAATTTCATAGAAAAATCCCTAGATTTTTTTAAAGAAATAGATTCAAATAACAAAGGCATAAAACCAACAGAAACAATACCCCTGATCGCCCACAAACCAAGACTTATATTTCCTAAATAAGCAACCAACCTAACCACTGGCAACAAAAACATCCAAGCAAAACCAAACATAACATTATTACCATTAACATAAATCTCTCGAAAAACTATCGAAATAGCAAGAACAAAAGAAGGCCACAAAACATAATCATACCAACCATGAAGAGTACCCTCTCCAACAGTCAAAACAATAAAAACCAAATTCAAAACAGTAAAAAGCTGGATAACTAAATACTTTGTATCCTTTTTAAGCAAAACAATGAAGCTAGCTAATAAACCAAAAATTTTCCAACCATCAAAAAAAATATTTTTGACAATCGTTGGATGTAAAAACATTCTATTCTGCAACGTCGCAAATCCTAACTCCCTACCAGCCTGAGACTGTAAAACAGCCCAAAACAAATCAAAATTATATAAAACACCATACAAAACATAAATAATTACTCCAGAAATAAGCCCAAACATCCCAGCTCTAAACCAATCCCATTTCTTTTCTATAAAACCCAATGAAATAATAACAACTGGAACAACCAATCCAGAAACCTTTGTTAAAACAGCCAAAACACTTACAACAAATAAAAGCCTATTACTCCACTTCTTTTCTGAATAAAACAAAGCAATCATCGCCAATAAATTCCACGTAACAATCAAATTCTCTGCTACAACCAACCTACTACCAAAAACAATCTCTGGAATAGTCATAAACAATAAAGTAGCAAAAACAGCCCAACCCTTATCTTTAAAAAACTTCTCTGCCACCAACCAAAACAACCCCACATTCAACGCCCCCAGCAAAACCAAGGGCAACCTAATCACTTTAGAAGAAGGAAACTCTAGCCAATCTCCTTTTAAAGCATGAGCCAATCCTGGAAGCAAAGAAAAAAGTGGTGGATGATCAAAAACCGGCCTAACAATAGGCGCATCATAAACTCCAGTCTTATAAACATAATCTGGCTGATATGGACCAAAATATGACCAAGAAGCAGGAACCCCTTCCTGAATCAAAGAAGCTCCTAGATGAGTCCAAGCACTCTCATCAGCAGTCTCACCAAAAACAGGAAAAGACCAATAATGAAAAACCCTTAAAATAAAACCACCCAAAACAAATAAGAAAAAAATAGCCAACTTCTTTTTCATAGTTATTTCTTCATCAAATTTTTAACCTCAACAAATATCCTTTTACCACCAAAAACCAAAATACTAAAACCATAAACCAAACTAGTAAATAGCCCACCAATAAACAACCATTTCAAATCCCTAACCCAGTAACTCATACCAAAGTAACCAGCCAAAGCCATTAAAATAGCCGCCAAAGAAGCTTCTTTAATCTGAGGTAGAATTCTAACTGGAAGATGCTTTTTAACCATCTGAACAGAGAACAAAGAAGTAAATGAAATAACAAAAGCAGACAAAGCAACACCATTAAAACCAAATTTCCAAACAAAAACAGGAGTTAAAACCCAAGTCAAAACAGTCCACATCATCATCAACTTTAAAGTTTTATTAATATAACCAATCGCATTCAAAGTATTAACCAAAGGAGTAGATAAAGCTGCCCAACCAATACTCAAAGCAAAAAAAATAAAACTAGCAACAGCTGGCTCCCACTTATGATATTTCTCTACCACCTGAGTAAGTGGCCAAATAAAGATACTCATACCTACTAAGATTGGAAAGATTGCTAAAGAAATGAAAAAAATTGATTTCTCAATCGCCTTTTGCAATAAATCTTTTCGATGTTGCAAACGAGAATAGGTTGGAAAAGTTATGGCCATTACATTTTGAACAGTTAAATTATATGGATACATTGACCAATTCTTAGCCCATTGAATATAACCAAATTGCTCTAAAGGCAAAAATGCCGCCAACCCCAAATAAAATAATTGATCCTTAATTCTTGCTAGAAAATCATTGAGCTGAAACTTTACCCCAAAACCCAACAATGACCTCAAAATCTTCAAATCCCACAAAAAACCAATACCTTTCCATGGCTCAATCAACCACATCACCAATGTACCAATAATTGATCTAGCAATAATCGCATAGGTATAAGCCATTACACCCATCCCCCGCCAGGCTAGGGCAATCAATAAACCAAAGAAAACAATTTGCTCAAAAATTTGAGGAATAACTAGTTTTTGAAACAACAATTTTCTTTCTAAACGAATAGAAGAAACAGTCTTTAAGGTTGCCAAAGGAAAGGAAATGGCCAAACTAAACAACACCCAAACACCAGCCACACCGACCTTAGCTTGAACTAAACCACTCAATATCACTAGACCAATAATTCCAACTATTAGCCAAGACAGCAACCACTGCAAAGTAAAAGCAACCTGGTAAGCCTTATTATCTGGATTATCTTTTTGTTGTACCAAAGCTGCAGCTAAACCAACATCAGAAAAGAAAATCAACAAACCAATAATTTGAGTAACAAAACCATAAACACCAAAATCAGTTGGAGAAAAAAACGCACTTAAAACAAAAGCCGCCACCAAACCTATGCCCTGCAAAAAAGCTGTACGGAAAAAATATGAAACCACTCCAGAAACAGATTTCTGCTTGATCTGCTCAATGTCATCATCCATCAACTCTTCTAGTTCATCAGTAATATCTGGAGCTGTTTGTTGAATCATATCTTCAGTTCTTCTTCTTAATAATATTTTTTGGCAAAAATAAATAGATAAGTATTAACCAAGAAAAAAGAGAGATTAAATCTGAATAAGTTCTCAACCAAGTATTTTCAAATCTCAAACTCACCAAGTGCTCTCCAGCTGGAGCTTCAATCTGAATATTACCCACTACTCCCTTGGAATTATTCCACCACTGCCCATCTATCTCAGTCTTCCAACCGGGATAAGTCGCTACAGCCAACTCCAATTTGGTAGGAGTAGAAAAAGAAGTTTTAATTAATTTTTCATGAGTACGATCAACTAAAACATCATACTTTTCAGCATCTAAATCTTCATGATTAATAATCAACTGATCTGGAATAATACTTGGTTTTTCTTCCATATCACTCGATATATAGTCTGGCAAAATACCACTCAATTCATTTCTAATTCTAGATGGATCTGTATAGTAAAAATCTACAGGATTATCTAAATAAAAATCTGGCCTAAAAAACCCAACCGAACCAATAACAGATATAACAACAACAATCCCAGCTACCCAAGCCCTAACTATGACATTAGTAAAAAGCCAAGAAATTGAACCTAAAAGCAAAGCCAAAAACACTATAGCCAAACTCAACCAACGCCAGGGAAATTGAATAAATTTAAAAATCTCTATTTGCTCCCAAACAAATTGAGATTTCAGCAAACTCATAAACAAAGTAAATAAAGTCAAAACTCCAAAAGACAGAGTCAACCAAAAAGATCTGGCGGAAATTTGCGAAGACTGTTTAACATTTCTCTTAAAAATAAATCTACAAATCTGTTTAAACCACAACAATAGAAAAATAATTAATGTTAATAATTGCCCCCAACCCAAGAAAAAAGAAATACCATCATCAGTTCCCCAGCCACTACCACCATACCCCCAAGTCGAATTAAAAAACTGCCTGATATACAAGAAATGCAATCTAAAATCAAAATAATAAGTTAAAATAATCTTTTCTACCTGAGTATAGTTCTTCTCTAAAAATGCTGGCAACAAATAAAAACTAGCGGCACCAACAGCCAACAACCCACTTGCAAATAACTGCCAAGAAATTCTTAAAAAATTCCTCAATCTAAATTGACTCTTTCTAAAAAGTTCCGGCCTCTGATAAAAATACATCGTTCCCATATAAAACAAGGCAAACAAAGCCAAAACAGGCAAGAAAATCATTGTTGTAATGTTATGAGATAAAAACAAACCAATTAAAGATAAAGTAAAAAATTTCCAGCCATTTTTTTCTTGATGAAATATCTTTATCAAACCAAATAATATCCAAGACAAAAACATAATACCCCAAACCTCATTTAAAGCCCCTCTGGCAAATAAATTCATTGCTCTATATGGAGCTAGAGTTAAAAAAGTTGCAACCAACAAACCTCCAGCTCGACCATAAAGCTTCTTACCCAAACAATATCCACCCATTAAGGTACCAAAATTAACCAACAAATATAAAAATTTAATACTCCAAATCACATTACCAAAAATCAAGAAAAATAGAGCGCCAACATAAAAAGGCAATGGACCATAAAACTCAAATAAAGGCATACCATAGCCATAACCAAAATTTTCAGTCCATCTAACTGGAAAATGACCATCTTGTAAAGCCCTGGCCATTTCAACAATTCTACCGGCATGAGTAAAATCGTGAACCCTAAAAAACCCATTGTTTATCAAGAGAGACCAAGAACTAGCTAAGAAAACTAGCAATAAAAAAGAAAAGACTGACCACTGTTTCAGTTTTTGCACTCTCCTATTGTAGCCCATCTTGTGGAGAAATGCCTCTGTTTTCTAGTTTTTTTCTTTCTTCATAAGATGAGTTACAATGAAGTTTAGTTTCTATGAAAAAAGAATTAGTGACATCTAAGTCTCAAACAAACCAAGTTGAAGATAAAAAATATACCAGCAACATCTGGATACTTCTAATTAAAACTCATTTATTAGCTTTATTTTTTGTTTTATTAATGTTTCTTGTTACTGGCATAGGTCTTTGTTTTTGGGGTTATGGCAAAATTAAAAAATTTGAACAAGCAGCTGGTATTTCTACTTGGGAGCTTAAAAACAAAGTAGTAAATAGCTGGCAACAAGAACCAATCCAAACAGAAGATCATAAAAATATTTTATTACTTGGCGTTGATTCCATAGCCGGAAGAGGTGAAATCCCACCTTTAACAGACACAATGATGCTCATTTCTATAAATCTAAAATCTGGAACAATCAACACTCTACCACTACCCAGAGACCTATGGTCAGAAAAATATCAAACCAAAATAAACGCCCTATACTTTTATGGTTTAGACAGATACCCCTCCACACCAGAAAAATTTACTCAAGAAGTAATTGAAGAAATGACAAATATTAAAATTCACCACACCATTGTGGTTTCGCTTGATGAACTTAAAAAACTAATTGATTTAACTGGAGGTATAAAAGTAAATATTCCAACCGGATTTATTGATCAAGAATTTCCTAGGTCAGGAGTAGACGTCACTAAAGAAAGAGACCCAAAAATTTTATATCAAACTATTGAATTTAAAGCTGGGGAACAAACTCTAACAGGTGAAGAGTCCTTACAATACATCCGCAGTCGTCATAGCGAAGGAGATGAGGGAACCGACCTTTCCAGGGGCGAAAGACAACAGATAATAATAAAAGCACTTTTCTCTCAATTATTAAACTTCAAACAATACATAAATAACCCAGAACTCGCTGGCCAACTATATCGTTGGTATGACGACAATTATGCACAAGTATTTACTCTAGAAGAAGGAATTGCCACAGTTAAAACTCTTTTACCAATTAGAGAAAACATTGTTTTAAACAGTCATCAACTATCTACGACCAAAGAAAATCCTGAATCTGGAGTCTTAGACAATCCAAAACCATCAAATAAATATCAAAAACAATGGGTCTACGTGATAAACAATCAAGATCTATTTCAAAAAGAAATTAATGCTGATCTATTTAAATAAGCTATACTGAAAACACATGAAAAAAATATTCGAACAAGCTTTTCCTCAACCAGTCTCACCTAAAACTCTAATTAAAATTCTAGTTTTAATAATTGTTATCTTGTCATATATTGCTGGTTATTATCATTCTGTTTATCAAGCTGAAACAAAAAAGAATGAATTTTTACTAGAAACAATAACAAAAAAATAAATATATAGATCAGGAAAATTGTATGGCAAAAAAAATCTTAGTAACTGGTGGAGCAGGCTTTATTGGAGCAAACTTCATTCTTTATTGGCTTAAAAACCACCCAGAAGATTCAATTATTAACTTAGACAAATTAACTTATGCAGGAAACACAGAAAATCTAGCTAGTATAGAAAATAATACCAACTACACCTTTGTCCATGGAGATATTGGAAATAAAGAGCTTGTTGATAAAATTATGGATGATGTCGACACCGTAGTTCACTTTGCTGCCGAATCACATGTTGATCGTTCAATAAAAAATCCAGAATTATTTTTAGAAACTAACATCATTGGCACACAAGTACTTCTAGAATCAGCTTTAAAAAATAAGATCCAACGTTTTCACCACATCTCCACAGATGAAGTTTTTGGTGCTTTAGAACTAAATACCACCGAAAAATTTAATCTTTTAACTCCATATAACCCGCATAGTCCATACTCTGCTAGCAAAGCAGCTTCAGACCATTTAGTCAGAGCTTATGGCACAACCTATGGCTTGCCATACACCATTACCAACTGTTCAAATAATTATGGTGAATATCAATTCCCTGAAAAATTCATTTCTCTAACCATTACCAATCTAATTGAAAAGAAAAATATTCCTGTTTATGGAGACGGTCTATATGTTAGAGATTGGCTATATGTCCAGGATCATTGTTCAGCAATAGATCGAGTTTTAACTGATGGTAAACTTCATGAAACATATTTAATTGGTGGTTTAACTACAGATGTATCAAACCTTGAAATTTCTAAAATGATTTTGAAAATCATGGGAGAATCTGAAGACAAAATAGAATATGTTAAAGATAGACCGGGGCATGATCGTCGCTATGCGGTTGACTGGACCAAAATTAATCAAGAACTAGGCTGGAAACCAAGTGTTTCCTTGGAAGAAGGCATAAAAAAAACCATTAAATGGTATAAAAACAACCCATCCTGGTGGCAAAAATTAAAATACGCCAATAAACAATATTTTTCTGAACAGTATCAAAAATAATAATTAGAAAGCTCCGATGAAAGCACTACTTACAACTGGTCTTAATGGTTTGGTCGGCTCACGTTTTGCCTTAGATTTTAAAAATATTTATGAGTTCAACAATCTAGACCTTCGAGACCAAAATAAGCCTACTGACATTACAAAATATGATCAAGTCTTAACCAGGTTCAATGAATCAACAGCAAAACACGTTGTTCATCTAGCTGCCTACACCGATGTAACTGGTGCTTGGCAACAAACAGATGATGCAAATGGCATTGCTTATCAGGTTAATGTCATAGGAACTGAAAACATTATTAAAGCTGCAGAAGCAACTAATAAACATGTAATTTACGTTTCCACTGCTTATGTTTTTGATGGAGAGAAAAAAGAACTCTATACCGAAGAAGATGTCCCAAATCCAATCGAGTGGTATGGAAAAACAAAGTTTTTAGCAGAAGAAGTAGTAAAAAAAGCTCAGTGCCCATGGACTATTTTACGTATTGACCAACCTTTTAGATCCGACGCCTTTGAGAAAGTAGACACTGTTCACCGCATTATTAATGGCATAAAAGCAGGTTCTCTTTACCCTCAATTTACCAATCACTATTTTGGTCCTACCTTTGTAAATGATTTTGGTAAAGTAATTGATTTTATAGTTCGTACTAACACTACCGGTCTTTTCCATGCTACAAACGGCGAAAGCTGGTCTGATTATGATTTTGCTGTAGCTATTAATGAAATAAAATCATTGGGAGCTGAAATTGGCAAAGGCGACCTAGAGGCTTATCTTAAGAGCTCAGCACGTCCATATCAACGAAATACTGCCATGAGCAATGAAAAACTAGCTAAAATTTTAGATTTCAAACTCAAAACTATTCGTGAAGCTTTGAGTGAGGTTGAATAAAGTTATTTATCAACTTTACGATGTTGCTCGCGCCAAGGTAAGATTTTTTTAGGATCACCTGATAATAATTCTTGTGGAACTGACCAATCTAAATATTTTTCTGGTCTAGTATATTGAGGAAAACCCATTTTCCCTGGCTCAGAGTGAGATTCATCTAAATTACTTTCTTCATTTCCCAAAACTCCTGGAATTAAACGGATGACACTGTCTGAAATAACAATTGCCGCTGGCTCACCACCAGTTAAAACATAGTCACCAATTCTAATTTCTTCATCAATAAGATTTTCAGTAATTCTTTCGTCTACGCCTTCATAATGTCCACAAACAATCGCTAACCGCTGATATTTAGCCAAATCCCCTGCTTTAGCCTGAGAATAAAGACTTCCCTGAGCTGAAGTTAAGATTATTTTTTCATTAGGAGTATCTTTTTTAAAATTAAAAGCTTTGAGAGCTAGATCAATTGGTTCAACCTTCATAACCATGCCTGGACCGCCTCCATATGGACGATCGTCAGTAGTTTTATGCTTATCCAAAGCAAAATCTCTAATGTTTATGAATTTAAAACTAACTTGACCTTCCTTTACAGCCCTACCCAAGATAGAGGTCATAAAAGCCCCTTTAAAAAAATCGGGAAATAAAGTAAAAATGATAATCTCCATAGCCTGATTATATAATGCTATACTGAGCCTATAAACGACCTAAATTGAAAGCTAAAATAGAAAGAAAATATGAATGTGACGTTCATTGGTACTGGTTTTGTCGGAGTTGTCAGCGCAGCTGTTTATGCTTCGTTTGGTAATCAAGTCATTGGACTTGATGTTGATGAAAATAAAATTACTTCCTTAAAAAATAGCAAAGTACCATTCTATGAACCTGGATTAGAAGATTTATTAATCTCCCAACAAAAAGGCGGTAATCTAACTTTTACCACCAACTATGAAGTTGCGATTAAAGATGCCGACATTATTATGATTGCCGTTGGCACTCCATCTGGACCAGATGGCCAAGCAGATCTCCGCTATGTTTTTGCTAGCCTAGATTCACTTGCTCCATATTTAAAAGAAAATGCTATTGTTGTTGTGAAATCCACTGTTCCTCCAGGAACATTACCAATTGTAGAAGCAAGAATTAAAAAACTAACCAACGTTAAATTTCATGTAGCATCAGTGCCAGAATTTCTCAAAGAAGGAACCGCTGTTAAAGATACACTTCATCCAGACAGAGTTGTCTTAGGCGCAAATAATGATGAAGTATTTAAGAGATTAGAAGAACTCCATCTACCGCTCAATGCTCCGATTGTAAAAGTTAAACCAGAATCAGCTCAAATGGCTAAATATGCAGCCAATGCATATCTTGCTACTAGGATTACCTTTGTTAATCAGGTAGCTGATCTTTGTGAGAAAAATGGTGCGGATATTGAAGATGTAATTTCTGCCATTGGTTTAGATAAAAGAATTGGTTCTCAATATTGGTATCCTGGTTTTGGCTATGGCGGTTCTTGTTTCCCCAAGGATGTAAAAGAGATCGCTGCTTACTCTAGGTCGGTAGAAGAAGGTGATAATTTATTCAATAAAATCAATGAATTAAATGAAACTCGTATCCCAAAGATTTTACAAAGAATTGAAAAAAAGATCGGTGGTTGGAAGGGTAAAAAAGTTGCAGTTTTGGGCTTATCATTCAAACCAAATACTGATGACATGCGTGAAGCACCAGCAAATAAAGTAGTTCCAATTCTTTTAAGTAAAGGAGCCGAAATCTCAAGTTATGACCCAATGGCTTCCTGGAAAACATTTTTTAGATTAGAAAAACTAGAAACTGGTCACACTCAAACAAAATCAATTGAAGAAGCTGTTTTGAATGCAGATATAATTTTCTGCCTAATTGAATGGCCAGAAATAGTCAGCTTCGATTTCTCAAAAACCAGGCGTCCTGATACAATGCAATGGATAGTAGATGCTCGTAATCAATTAAATGAAGAAGAGCTCAAAAAAATAGGCTATAAATATATTGGTGTTGGTAAACAATCATAATTAGAGGAAACAAACGTGAAAACAAATGGAAATATCTTAATTACTGGCGGTACTGGTTTTGTTGGTACACATTTGGTTCAAGAACTCATTGCCAACAACACCCCAGCAGAACTAATTCACGTCACTACACTAAAAATTGAACCTCAAGTAATTCTTGATCAGCTCATACCTCAAACTAATTTCCACGAAGCAAATTTAACCAAACCAAATTTAGTAATGGAGTTGTTTGAGCTACTCAAACCTGAACATATCTATAATTTGGCAAGTTTTTCATCTCCAGGTCTTAGTTTAGAAAAGAAAAGCTTAGTTTTAGACATAAACACTAAAATTCAACTTAATGTCTTGGAAGCTATGCTAAACATCACTCCCAATGCAAAGCTACTTTCAATTGGCAGTGGCACAGAATATGCTCCATCCCCTAGTCCATTAACTGAAACTAGTCCCCTAGGTCCAAGAAATCCCTATGCTGTTTCAAAAGTTACTCAAGACATGTTGGCCAGTGCCTACTACGCCTCTCACAACCTTAATATCGTCAGAACTAGATCTTTTAATCATATAGGTGAATATCAACCCAAAGGCTTTGTTATTCCAGATTTCGTTTCACAAATAACTCAAGAAATTGAAAAAGGATTAAAAAAAGAATTGAGAGTAGGAAACATTGATGTCAGTCGCGATTTTACTGATGTAAAAGACGTTGTTAAAGCTTATGCCTTGCTAATGGAAAAAGGTGAAGCTGGAGAAGTTTACAACATCGGTAGTGGCAGAGATGTTACTCTTCGAGAGATATTAGAAAAACTTCAACAATTGGCCAATAAAGAATTTAAAATTGTTGCTGATGAAAGCAAAAATCGTACTGGTGAAACAGATAGAGTGACTGCTGACATTGCAAAAATTGAATCACTCGGGTGGGAACCCACAATCCCTCTCGACACGACCCTAGCAAGAATAGTACAGTGGTGGAGAGAACAATAGAGAGGTATTCATGAAAAAAGCATTTATTACCGGTATTACCGGCCAAGATGGTTCATATTTAGCTGAGTCTTTACTTGAAAAAGGCTATCAGGTTTTCGGTCTTACTCGTCGTACTAGTACTCAAAATTTTGCCAGAATTAAAAGAGTTGTCCATAATCCAAATCTTAAGTTAATTTCTGGTGATTTAATTGATCAACACTCATTAACTTTCGCTCTAAAAGATATTCAACCAGATGAAATCTATAATCTAGCTGCTCAATCTTTTGTGCAAGCCTCTTGGGAACAACCCGTTTTAACTGGAGAATTTACTGGTATCGGCGTAACCAGAGTACTTGAGGCAATGCGTCTAGCTTCTCCTAATGCTAAATTTTATCAAGCCTCTTCAAGTGAAATGTTTGGCAAGGTTCGCGAAACCCCACAAACAGAATTAACACCTTTTTATCCTCGATCACCATATGGCGTCGCCAAGGTTTATGGTCATTGGATTACAGTAAACTATCGTGAATCATATGATATGTTTGCCGTTTCCGGTATTTTATTCAATCATGAATCCCCTCGCCGTGGTCTTGAGTTTGTAACTAGAAAAATTGCCAATGGCATTGCTAGAGTTAAACTCGGCAAACAGCCATATATTGAATTGGGTAATCTTGATGCAAAACGTGACTGGGGCTATGCCAAAGACTATGTTGAAGCTATGTGGTTGATGCTTCAGCAAAATGAACCAGATGATTATGTAGTTGCTACTGGAGAAACCCATTCTGTAAGAGAATTTCTAGAACTTTCATGTAAATCAGCTGGTATTACTGATTGGCAAAGTGTTTACAAACACAACCCAGTTTACGACAGACCAGCTGAGGTTGATTTGCTCATCGGCGATCCTAGTAAAGCTAAAGAAAAATTGGGTTGGCAACCAACAATTGATTTTGAACAACTAGTAGATTTAATGGTTCAGTCTGAACTAGAAGAAGAAAGCAAGTTGAAAGACTAAGTTCCATGCAACAAAAAAAAGCGTTCGTCATTATCCCAACCTATAACGAGCGTGAGAACATTGAAAAAACTCTCACTGAAGTTTACAAAACCTTTAAAGAAATTAATAATTGGGAGTGCGGAGTATTGGTAGTTGATGATACTTCACCAGATAAAACCTACGAGTTAGTTGAGAACTTAAAGAAAAAATTTGCTAGCCTGGAACTATTAGTAAATCCTGAAAAAGCTGGCTTGGGCGGAGCTTATTTAAAAGGCATGGATTTTGCCTTTAACAAACTCAGTGCTGAAGTTGTTTTCGAATTTGATGCAGATCTCTCTCATGACCCAACAAAAATTCCTTTGTTTCTCAAAAAAATAGATGAAGGCTATGACATGGCACTTGGATCCAGGTATATTCCAGGTGGCAGTATTCCAGCCGATTGGGGCTTCCACCGCAAGTTTTTGAGTGTGGTGGGAAATTTGGTTATCATGACTGTTTTAACTAATTTTAAAATTAGAGACTGGACTACTGGCTATCGCGCTATTACTAAAAAAGTTTTTACAACAATTAGAGAAGAGTTAAATGATGATAAATTCTCTGGGTACACCTTTCAAATTGGGTTTCTTCATAAAGCAATGAACCACGGATTTTCCATGGCAGAAATTCCTTTTCATTTCAAAGATAGAACCATTGGTAAAAGTAAAATAGGACCTGAGTATATAAAAAATACTCTTGAATACATTATGAAAGTGAGAGTCACAGATTTATTAAAAAGTAGAATTTTTAAGTTTGTCATAGTCGGTGGCATTGGCGCACTTACTCAACTTTTGACTTTACAAGGCTGGCGTTTAGTTGCTCCATTCCAGCTAGCCTTTTTCTTAGCTATTGAATGTGCTGTCTTAATGAATTTTATTCTAAGCAACCTATGGACTTTTTCTGATCGTAAACTTAAAGCAAAACAAATTCCAGCTAAGTTTGTTCAATTTAATTTGGCATCTGGTGGTTCAATTTTAATTCAACAAATAATTGCTTTTGTTGGAGAGACCTTTGTCGGACTATTTACTCTCTTCACCTTGCCAATTATTAATATGGATATTGATACCGGTACTATGTATGCCGTAGGCGGAATCCTAATTGGAATGTTTTGGAATTTCTTTGCTTACAATACCTTTATTTGGAAAAAGGGTAAGAAAAAATAAAATAATATGAAGCTATTACCCGTCTCACCACTCAAAAGAGTGTTGTTGGTGAGTTTGCTGCTCATCGCTATCTTCTTGCGTTTCTATAATCTAGAGGGTTCACTACAATTTCAGGGAGATCAGGGTAGAGACGCCATGATAGTGGCTGACATATTTCGCAAACATGATTTAGTTTTTATTGGTCCAGTTACTAGTGTGGGAAATATGTATCTCGGACCACTGTATTACTATTTTATGCTACCTTTTTTATGGCTAACCTATCCAAATCCAATTGGACCAGTTTATGCCATGGCTGGACTAGGAGTTTTAACTGTTTATCTAATCTATTTTTTGGGTAAAAAGATGATTGGTGAAAATGGAGCCTTACTGGCATCTGCTTTTTACACTTTTTCTGCTACAGCAACTCAGTTTACTAGATTTAGCTGGAATCCCAATCCAGCTCCAGTAATTTCATTATTAATGATTTACTTCACTTACTCTGCCTGGAAAAAAAATCCATGGCACTGGGTTTGGGTAAGTGTTTGTTTTAGCGTTCTTATTCAATTGCACTATTTAACACTATTAACACTGCCAGTTGCTGGAATTTTTTGGTTATTAAGCTTTAAGGATTTTTGGCAAAAACATCAACAAAACAAAAAACATAGCTTTAAACCACTTTTAAAACCAACTTTTCTTGCCATTTCTATTTTTCTAATATCATTAACACCCTTGATTTTATTTGATCTAAAGCACGGCAGTAAAAATATATCTGCATTTCAAAATTTAATTACCAATGAAGATAATTTTACTTATTCACCAAAAGTTTCTCTAACTACAAAGTTGGCTAAAACTTTTAAAGAAACTGAAGGCCGCGGGATGCATATTTTATTTGAAGTTATGATTGGAAAAAATAGAACTTTAAATAAGAATTTGCTTTATGGTTTTGCTGTTTTAATCTGTGGCTATTTAATCAGGCAGTCCCAATTGCTTAAAAAAGATCATGGAGCTAAATATTTAGCTCCATTTATGGTGATTTTAACTTATTTATTAATAGGAATTATTGGAACCGCTTTTTATGAGCATACTATTTTTGATCACTATATTGCCTATCTTTTTCCGGTTACAGTTTTAGTTTATGGCTGGTTAGCAAGCAGTATTAAACCAAAATTTTTCATTTATCTTGGCACAATTATTTTTGCTGGATATTTTTTGCAATACAATCTGCCCAAGATGCCACTTAAAACTATGGGTTGGACTATTAATGATATGAAAAGAACTAGTGAAGAAATATTAAAGCATGTCCAGCCTGGAGAAAAATATAATTTGGTTTTACTTTCAGAGAGTCATGATATTGATGGCCAAAACTATCGTTATTACTTAACTACTGGGCATACTAGCCCAACAACTTTTGCTGAAAGAGATAGTACTACCACCCTGTTTATTATTAATGAAGAAAAGAAAACAACGAATGTTACTGATTCACCAATTTATGAAATAGCTGTTTTTCCAGATAAAAAACCAGCTGATTTCTTTGTTATACCAGGAGGACCAGAAATAACTATGTTGAAAAGAACTACACAAGAAAGCGCACAACCGCTAGAATAGAGCTGCTTATGGCAAACCAAATTCCTTTTTTATCCGTAGTTGTCCCTTCTTTCAATGAACAAAGCAATCTTAAAAGAGGTGTTGTTGAAGAGATGCTAAGTTATCTCAAAAAACAAACCTATACTTGGGAATTGGTTTTAACTGATGATGGAAGTACTGATGGAACAGCGGAAATTCTCGAATCATATGCTGTAAAAGACAGTCGAATTGTTGTTCTAAAAAATCATCATGCTGGTAAAGGTCCAACTGTTAAAGCTGGGATGCTGGCTGCAAATGGAGAATGGCGTTTATTCACTGACTTTGATCAATCTACTCCCTTAGTAGAGATAGAAAAACTTTTAAAATATATAGATTCTCAAGAAGTTATTTTTGGTTCTAGAGAGATTACTGGCGCTAGAAGAGACAAAGAGCCTCTTTATCGTCATTTAATGGGTCGAGGATTCAATTTATTAGTCCAAATTCTAGCAGTAAGAGGAGTCAAAGATACTCAATGTGGTTTTAAACTTTTTTCTGCCGATGCAACTAAAAAACTTTTTCCAGCTCTCTATGTTTATGGTGGAGAACAAACACGCCAGGATGCCTTTACTGGCGCTTTCGATGTTGAATTATTGTTTTTAGCTAGAAAATTTAAGATAGGTTATAAAGAAGTACCAATCCTTTGGAAACATCATAAAACTGATCGTGTTAGTCCTATTAAAGATTCTATTCGTATGTTAATTGATATTATGAAAATAAGATTGGCATACTTAACCGGAAAATATCACTAAGCATGAATAATAAAAAATCAAATAATAGTAACCAGCTTTTTGGTTTACTTTTTTTAGTGAGTTTTTTTTATTCTTTGTTTTCTTATTCTCTAACTGATCCAAATTTAGTTTTAACAAGTTGGGCACCATACTGGAATTTTCAGCAGTGGATGTGGCAAACCTTTTTCCATAACTCAAATTTATTAACTTCTAGTTTTTTACTTTTAGTTGTTGGTTATTTTTTGGTTTATTTTTTAGGATTAAAAAATCTTAAAACTGAAATAAATATAAATCCTACAAAATTTTTTATTAAAATATTATTTGCATTGTCACCATTATTTTTTAGCTATAACGCCTTGTCTCATGATGTTTTTAATTATATTTTCAATGCCAAAATGGCAGTTGTTTATCAAGCTGATCCACATCAACAAGTTGCCTTAGATTTTCCCCAAGATAATTGGCTTAGATTTATGCACAACACTCATACTCCTGCTCCCTATGGCTATGGTTGGACGATCTTCTCGATTCTGCCTTATTTAGTTGGCTTTAATAAGTTTTTACCTACTTGGTTTATTTTTAAAGCTTTAGCTTGGCTAAGTTATATTTTATTGTTCTTAGTACTCAAATTATTAATATATAAAGTAAGTAATAGAAAAATTACTGCAGCAGATGTTTGGTTGGTTTTTGCCAACCCATTGGTAATAATTGAAATCCTATCTAATTTGCATAACGACTTTTGGATGTTGATACCAGCAATTATTAGTATGGTTTTAGTGATTAAAAAACCCAAGAGAATACCTATTACCGTCAGTGTTATTTCTTTATTTTTTCTTGGTTTTTCAATCAGCACTAAATTTGTCACAATTCTGTTGCTGCCTCTGTGGTTGTATTGGTTTATTGGTTGGTTTTTCGAAAATCCATTGCGCAATGATTTATTAAAAAAAGTGGTTGAAAAAAACTTATTCCTATTTATTTCTATAATTTTATTTATTCCCCTATTTACTTTGCGCTCTCAACAATTTCTTCCCTGGTATTTAACTTGGTCAATAATCTGGTTGCCTTTAATTAGTTATTTGCCTTGGAAAAAATGGGTCTTAGCTTTTGGTTTAAGTGGTTTATTGCGCTATCTTCCTTGGTTATTAGCTGGTGGTTTTGCTAATAATGTCATAAGTCAACAAAAATATATTACTTGGTTTGGAGGAGTTATTTTTTTTGGGCTTCTAATTATTAGTGAGAAGTTTAAGAAAAATAAGCTAAACTAGCAGAAACACCTTTCTCTGGGTACAATGAATTAAGTGCAAAAAAAGAATTGGAAAATTTTAAGTCCCATTTGTTTCATAATCATTGGTCTTGTCTATTGGCTAACTCATTTGATTTCCCTAACTTTACTTCCTGTTTTTGCCGATGAAGCAATCTATATTCGCTGGGCGCAACTAATTATTGATGATTGGCAAAGATACTTATTCTTTTCTATGAATGATGGCAAGACACCACTTTTTGTTTGGCTGGTAGCTGGTGCTTTAAAAATCTGGCACGATCCTTTATTTGCTGGACGTTTAGTTTCTCTAATTGCTGGCTTTATACAAATCAAGATAACTGCCGAAACTATTAAAGAGCTTGGGGGCGGTAAATTAGCCCAAATTTTTGGTGCTTTTACAATTGTTTTACTGCCATTTTGGTATTTTCATCACCGTATGGCTTTAATGGATGCTCTGTTAACTACTTTTCTTTCTGCTTCTTTTCTTTGGTTGCTTAAAACCAATCAGGATAAAAAATATTTTACGATAAATATTTTTTTAGCAATATTATTTCTTGGATTAGCTTTATTTACAAAGATTCCTGCTATCTTATTTTTTCCAAGTTTGGTTTTAATTAGTTTTTTACCACAAAAAAAATCAAGTTTTATTGTAAGGCTTGGTCAAAGTTCGTTGGTAATTTTGGGTGGAATATTAATTTTTGCATTATTAAAATTAACTCCTATTTTTAGTCAATTATTTAGTCGTGGTAGTGATTTTCTTTACCCAATCAATGAATTACTAGATAAAGGTGCATTAACAGTTTTTTGGGCCAATACGCAAAGAATTTTCCAAGCTTTATTCCGTTATCTTTCTTGGCCAATAGTTGTCTTACCTTTCTTTGGCCTATTTCAAGCCAAGTTACGAAAGACTCATGTTATTTTAATTTTGAGTTTTTTGGGGTTTGTTTTGCCGATTTTAGTTCTTGGTAAAACTATTTATCCACGTTATATATTGCCTAGTATTTTTCCACTAACGGTTTCTGCTGCTCTTTCTTTTGAATACATAGTTAGAAGAGCGCAAGCTAGTTTTAAAAATTTATTTTATTTTATTTTTCAAGCCGCTTTTATAGTTCTTGCTTTAACTTCTATTGTCCAAACCTCATTTCTTTTTATGATTCTTTCTTGGAAAAATCCTTATTACTTGCCTTTTGTACCAATAGATAGGGTTCAATATTTAACTGAATGGTCAGCTGGTAATGGCATAAAGGAAAGTACTGAGTTAATGCTTAAGGCCACTAAAGAACATTCTCTAATAGTCGCTACAGAGGGTTATTTTGGTACTTTGCCTGATGGAGTGCTAATGTATTTACACAATCAGGACTACACTAATTTAAGAGTTGAAGGCATTGGTCAGCCTGTCTATGCCATACCAGATAAATTTATTGAGCAAAGCAATGGTTATGAAAAGGTTTGGTTGCTGGTTAATTCTCATCGAGAGAAAATGAGGTTGATGGAAAGTAATTCAGATTTGCTTATTGAACAATATTGTCGAGGAAATAATGCTCCTTGTTTGCAGCTGTGGGATATTACTTCTTTGATTAAGAATTAAATTTCAGCTTTTTTTCAGCTTTCTTCTGTAAATTGTGAGTATGGTAAAAAATACTCTATTTTCTACTACCCCCATATTGCAACATAGTTTGGCTACTCCTCTAACAAATATTCTTAGTTTGTCAGAGTTGGCTTTGGAAAATATTAAACAAGAAAATTTATATAAACCAGAGCAAGAACTGCAAAGAGTTTTATTAAATGCCAAGCATATGCAGTCGATGCTGGCTTTTAGAGATCGTCAGCAGCGTTATGTTTTTTCTCCTCAAAAAGCTATTAATGAGTTGCTTTGTATTAATGACCAAACTAGGATCAAGAAAAATTTAGTTACAAGGATTGTGATTCCAGCAAATAAATTTTTATGTGGGAATAAACTGCTTTTCCAAGAAATTGTTGTGTGTTTATTAAACAATGCTCACGAGAGTTATAATAAGAAAACCAAACATAAATTAGTATTTTTGAGTGCTATTAATAAAAATAGTAATTGTTTGTTAAGTGTAGTTGATGCTGGTAAAGGAATGAATTGGTGGGAAAAACAAATGGCTTTGAAACCGTTTAGTTCTTTTAAACAAAATCATTCTGGTTTGGGTTTATTTTTTGTCAAGCAAACAGTTGAAAAGGAATTTAATGGCTCAGTGAATATACGTTCAAAGATAAAACAGGGTACTACTATTGAATTATCCTTTCCTTATTATATGCAGTAATTAGATAGCCAAAGCCTCTTCTGGTTTGAATAATATCTTGATATTTGCCCAATCTTTTTCTTAAACGACGAATATAGACATCTATGGTGTTGCTCTGAGCTTCTTCTTCAGCAGTCCATAGAGTTCTCAATAAATGATTTCTAGAGACTGTTCTACCTTTTGCTTGGATTAAACAAAAGACTAAGTCTTTTTCTCTTTTTCTTAAATAAATTTCTCCTTCTGGCGTGATAAAACAGCCTGTTTCAGCAAAAAATTCTATTTCTCCTAGCTGAAATGGTTTTTCTTCTTTAACCAAGGTATCCCATTGCAACATGTTTTTTACTTTTAGCCTTAGTTCTGCCAATGAAAATGGTTTGGCCAAATAGTCATCAGCGCCTTTTTCTAAACCACTTATTTTGTCTTGCAAACTAGTTTTTTTACTTAGGTATATGCATTTTAATTTGGGTTGAAGTTCTTTGATGTATTCAATTGCTTCAATAGAGTCACCATCTGTTACAAAGCGATCCATAATGCATAAATCATAGGTTTCTTTTTCTAAAATTTGATAGAAGTGTTTTAGTGAATCTACTAATGTTAGTTGTCTTTTTTTCTGGGTTAAACCAATCTTCAGGGTTTGAGCTAAGTTTTTGTTGTCTTCTAAAATAAGGATTTTTCTCATAGCCACTCCTCTGGTATACTATCTTCCTACGGTTTTATTGCTAATTTAGCAAAAAAAGCTGAAAAAAAGCTGAAATCCCGGGTAGTGAAGTGGCATCATTACAGGTTCTGACCCTGTCATCCTAGGTTCGAATCCTAGCCCGGGATCTTTTTATTTAAAATATTTTTAATCAAGATATGATATAATTTGATTCAGTCTGAGTAATAAGCTTTCCCTACCTTATAGGGTAGGTTTTTAAGGAAGTTTATGTCTGATATATTCAATGAAGCAAAGAAAAAAGCTGCTAAACAAGCAATTGAAAAAGAAAAGAAACAAATTACCGAACCAATTGAATATGAAGCTGCATTTTTAGAGTTATTAAGCTATTTGGAGCCATTCTTCAACAAACTAAGAGAGATTGGTTTTAGCAACATATCAACAAAATTTGGACCAAAAATTAATGAACCTACCAATCCAATTGAAGATTCAAATTATACAACATACGAATTAGAAATATTAATGACATACGAAAAAGATAATCCACAAATCAATTATCAGTTTGTAATTAGTTACATTGGTCATCTCAATTTGCATGATAGATTAAATGCCTTTAGAAGAAGAAAAAAATTCGACCTAAAAAACAGCTCAATGTCGCTATTTAATCCAAGAGATGTGGTAAAAGCATTGAGAGAACAAATTATAGATATTCTTGTTGAAAAAGAAAATTCTTAGCAACTAATCTTATTTTGCCAACAATCTCAAAATAGTTGCTTTTAAATTATCAATATTATTCTTACCCAACTGAGCATCTAGCTCTTTAATTCTTGTCTGATGATCACCAGATAAACCAATAGTTTTTGCCTTATTAGCATGAAAACCACCCTCAATCCTTGCTTCCATCAAAGCAATTAATATCCTCAAAGTATCGGTATTACCAATTTTAAATTCGCCAAGACTACCACCCAAAATAATAATATCTACTTTTAACTCTTCAAGCATAGCCATAGCATCAATAGCATCCTCTAAATTAGTAGCTGTTTTAACTAAAACCCCACCAATCTCAGTAATAATATCTTCAACCGTAGCAACCCAATCCTCATTATCCTCAGCAAGTAAAACATTAAATTTTCGTTCTTTACTATCACTCATATAGCTTTCTTAATTATTTATACTAATTTGCTAATAACCTCAAAATAGTGGGGCCAATAGATCTAAAATCTAGTTTATCTATAACCGCATCAGCCCCAGCCTCTAATAATGGCTGACCATAAGCTGAATAACCAATTATTTTTATATCACTACCAAGCTTTTTTATAGCCTCAATCAACTGTTGACCTTCCCAACCATCAGAATCACCAGGAGTCAAATTGCCATCAATAATAGCAATATCAACTTTTAGTTTTTTCAATTGTTTAATAGCATTTTGAGCGGAAATAAAATCTACGGCGATTGGCAAAGCAAGAACTGCACTAATTTCTTCCAAAGCGCTAGTGATAACTTGTCGCCACATTTTATCGTCTTCAGCGACAAAAACTCTAATCTCTTGATTTGTTACCATATCAATATCTTATATTATATCAAATCAGGCCTATTATTGCGAATTTTATTCTAGTTTCGTATTTTCTTCTTCATCTGTTTTATGCTAAAGTTAAGCCTATGCCTGATAAATACTCTGCTGTCTGGGTTTCGCACTCATCTATCAATGATTTTCAACAATGCCCTCGTGCCTACTTTCTCAAAAACGTATACAAAAACCCTGAAACAGGCCATAAAATGCAAATCATGGCCCCAGCCCTAGCCTTAGGACAAGCTGTTCATGAAGTCATTGAATCTTTATCAGCCTTACCAACTAACCAACGCTTCAACAAATCTCTAATTGAAAAATTCCAAACATCTTGGCAAAAAATCAGTGGCAAAAAAGGCGGCTTTCTAGACCAACAAACTGAAGAAAAATTCAAACAAAGAGGTGAAGAAATGCTACGTAAAGTCATGGACAATCCAGGACCTGTAGCTCAACTATCAGTCAAAATCAAAGAAGATCTACCTCACTATTGGCTATCAGAAACAGATGGAATTATTCTCTGTGGCAAAATCGACTGGCTCCAATATCTACCAGATACAGATAGTGTTCATATTATCGATTTTAAAACTAGTAAAAATAAAGAAAAAGCAGACTCACTACAACTACCCATCTACCTACTGCTAGTCAGCAATACTCAAAAAAGAAAAGTAGCAAAAGCCAGCTATTGGTATTTGGGAATGAACAATGAACCAGAAGAAGTCGCCCTACCAGACCCCCAAGAATCATATGAAAAAATCTTAAAAGTTGCCAAAGAAATGAAACTAGCTCGTCAATTAAATCGCTTTCGTTGTCCAGAAGGAGAAAATGGTTGTTTTTCTTGCAAACCATTTGAAAAAATCATTAAAGGCGAAGCAGAATTTGTTGGCCCCGGAAACTACAACCAAGACATTTATATCTTACCAAGTGGCAATGAAATTCAAGAAGACAGCGTCATTCTTTAGCTAAATACAACCTGTTTTACTAACTCAACCAACTCCTCATTAACTTCAAAACCAAGATGTTGAATCTTAATGAAAAAAGTCAGCAAACTCAAAACCACAACAAAAACAATCAAAAAAACTAATAACTTCCAAAGCTCCAGCTTAACCTTCATAACTCAATTCTGCACGTTTTTACTCTGCATTGCAAGATATATTGATGTTTAGCTAAAATCTAGCCAAGCAAAACGATTTTTACCAGCCTCATCCTGCCAAACCTCAACTTTTTTACTAAACAAAAGAGCTTGAATAATCTCTTTATCATGAGAATCATCAATCTCTAAAAATAATTGACCAACAAATTTCCTCTCACATAATTGTTTAATTAATTTTTTAATTAACTCCAAACCATCAAAGCCACCATCCAAAGCCAACATTGGCTCATAATCCCTAACTGAAGGCATTAATTTATTCAACCTCTCGTGAGGAATATATGGGAGATTTGCTACTACAAAATCTAATCTTTCATCCAAAGCTACTTGATTTAATAAATCAGCCTCAACAAATGAAACATTATCCAAATCCTCAGGATCTTGTGATAACCTCTGCCAATTTCTCTCCGCTACTTGCAAAGCATCAGGAGAAACATCAGTTAAAGTAGCCTCTACAACTCTACCTTTTTTGATTAGTTCAAGAAAAACACTAATACCCAAGGCACCACTACCAGTACCTACTTCTAAAAATTGGATTGATTCTTTTAAATCTCCAAAAACACCAACTATTTTTTCAACTAATTCCTCTGTCTCTATCCTAGGAATTAAAACATTTTTATTAACAAAAAAATCACGTTGATAAAAATCAACATGACCAGTGATATATTCCACTGGCATTTCACCATATTTATCTAAATCAGCTAAATCAATATTCCATTTTCTTAACTGATTTCTTTCATAAGCCGTAAGATATCTCACTGTATTTAATTCCTTTGCTGTTACGATTGACCTAATCGCTATTTTACGATAGATTCAATGCACCGGATATAGATGATATATTCGATGATAATATATATAAATTGTATACAAAAGGTTTAAGGAAGGAAGAATTCTTCATGAATAACAAAACTCTTACCCAGATCATGATTGGAGCAGTTGCTCTAATCGCTGGTTTCGTAGCTGGCTCACTTTGGACAGAAAACCAGTTACTTAGAAACGGCAATACCGGCAATGGCCAACAAGTTGGCGCTCCAACTGCTGCTGGTAATAATAAAGCTGCTGTTGATACTTTAGCTGACATGCCAGCATTAACTGCTGAGGATCATCTTAGAGGAAATAAGGATGCTGAAATTACTTTAGTTGAATATTCTGATTATGAATGCCCATTCTGTAATAAATTCCATCCAACCATGGTAAAAGTCATGGAAGAATATGGTGATAAAGTAAATTGGGTTTTCCGTCATTATCCACTAAGCTTTCATGCTCAGGCACAAATCAGCGCAGAAGCATCTGAATGTGTAGCTTCACTTGGTGGCAATGATGCTTTCTGGACTTTCTCTGACGCCCTATTTGCCGGCGCAGCAAAAGAAGGAGCAGCTGCCCTAACTGAAGAAAAATTAATTGCTGAAGCAGGAAAAGTTGGAGTCAACAATGCAGATATGGAAAAATGCCTAGCTGATGGCAAAATGACAGACCTAGTCAATGAAGATATGATTGGTGGCCAAGCTGCTGGTGTATCCGGCACTCCAGCAACTATCTTGATTACTAAGGATGGCAAAAGAGAATTAATCTCTGGAGCTCTACCTTATGCTCAAATTAAAACTGTTATTGATAAATACTTAAAGTAAACTATTAAGACTGATCAAGCAAAATAAATAGGGCGTCCGCAAGGACGCCCTTTGCGTTACACTACATGTATGATCACCCACATTCTCACCGATCTTTTTGACGTCTTACTCTTTGAAACAAACAATCCATTAGTTGATGAAAACTTTACTCCGGTAATTCAGCGACTAGTATTAAATACTCCATTACTTGAAGAATTTAAAACCTTAAAAAAACAGGGAATCTCCATAAATATCTTTACTTCTGCTCCACCATTCTCTAGTATTCAATTGGAGAAACTAGGTTTATTAGATTTTAATAAAATTTTTTCTACCATCACCATGGGCCATAGCAAAAGAGATTTTAGAGCTTTCAGAGATGTTGCCAAAGAACTAGAAGTCAAACCAGCACAAATATTTTTTCTAGATGACCAAATTAGACATACTAACGCCGCAATAGAAGCTGGCTATCAAGCAGCAACCTTTACATCAAACCATCAAATTATCGAAAAACTCAAAAATCTTCAATTTGCTGCAAATCCTTGATTATTGCCTGAACATTTCTCTTATCTCGCCATTCATTAATCTGCAAAACAATCGCAACATTAACCAATGATCCCTCTTGTAGGGTCTCCGCCATTTCACCCTTTCCCCAAGCCAAGCCAGTGATTTGTGCATTACTACCGGCATCAGTTAAAGTAAGCTTGAGATGTTGCTGTTGACTCCCCAACTGTTTAATTTCACTAACACGAACATCCTTAACAACAAAAATTGGTTCAGCATTTTCTTGACCAAATGGAGCAAAAGACTGGATTTTATCTATTAATGTTACGCTCACCAAATCAAGTGGCAACAAACACTCCAAAGACAGCCTTTTTTGTAACAACTCCGGATCAATAGTTTCTCTACCTTGTTCTAGCAAATGTTCAATTACAGTAGTTAAATTTTCATGTTCAAAACCAAAACCAGCAGCCATCGGATGCCCACCAAACTCTAATAACAAATCTTTAGCAGTTCTAATTATTTCAGTAATATTAACACCTGGAACTGATCTCGCTGATGCTTTAGCAACATCTCCATGAGTACTAATTACAATAGAGGGCTTAGCATAGCGCTCTGTTAATTTACCAGCAATCAAACCAATAATTCCCTCATGGAAATCAGGAGAATGAACAATAATAATATGTTCCTGTTTCTGAGCAGTAGCCTGTTGATGAGCTAATTGAAACAACTCTTCGGTGAGTTGTTGACGTTCTCCATTAGTATTGTCTATTAAACTAGCCAACTCCGTAGCTCGATTTTTTTGATTAGTACAAAGAAGCCTTAGGGCATCCATGGCATAGGACATTCTACCCATCGCATTTATTCTTGGACCAATAACAAATCCCAAATGCATGGAATTAATTTTTTTATCTGCCAAACCAGCAATTTGCTTCAACGCCAATAATCCTGGTCGTTGATTATTATTCATAACCTCTAGACCATGCTTAACAAAAGCTCTATTAATTCCTTTTAACGACATTAAATCCGTTACTGTTGCCAAAGCCACCAAGTCCAAATTATTCTTGGCTTCTTCCTCACTAAACTCACGAACTAAAGCCCAAGCAACAGCTGCTCCACAAATCTTGGTACTATGAACAACAGTCAAAGCACTCGGAAAACTATCATCCGGCTGATGATGATCTGTAATAATGACTTCAACTCCCTTTTCTTGTAATTCCTGCACGGCTTTATGCGCCACAATTCCAGTATCAACTGTAATTAATAAATCTGGCAAAGATTTGCTATATATCTCTTGCAAAGCCGCCCAAGTTAAACCATAGCCGTGTTTCTCTCGATGAGGAATAAATGGCATGGCATCTACCCCCATTTTGTATAAAGTTTTCCATAAAATAGCTGTAGCACTAATTCCATCGGCATCATAATCACCAAAAACCAATACTTTTTGTTTTTTTTCTTTGGCCTCTAAAATTCTTTCTTTGGCTTGTTGCAAAGAATCTGGATCCAAACCTAGTTCTTCAGCCGAAAAATCAATTGGATTTCTAGAATTAAAAAACTCGTCCTCATCAGTTATATGACGGTTATTTAATAAAATTTTTGCTAAATCCTCCCATGATTTTGGAACATTTTCAGATAATAAGTGCCATTGCATAAGGCTCAGGGTATCATATTTTTAACAGAGAAACATGGGAGAGAAAAATCATTTATAATGAAACCATGAAACTTGAATTACCATTCGAGGTCCTCTTTATTTCCCACACCCTGCAACAAGCTGGTTTTGAAGCATATTTGGTTGGTGGAGCAATTAGAGACCTGATTTTGCAGTCAACAGACGCCTTCTACCATAAAAATATTAGCCTCACAGACTTTGACTTTACCACTAATGCTAAACCAGAAGAGATTATGGCTCTATTTCCAGAGAGTTTTTATGAAAATAATTTCGGCACAGTTAGCATCACTCACCAAGATACTTTAAATTTAATCACTAGTAATGTTCTTCCAGAAAAAAACCTACAGACTATTGCTGCTGAAAAAATCAAAAAACAAACTTTAATCGACCTTGCAGAAGCCAAAAAAATCCATGAGTCATTAAAATCGCCAATTAAAGAACTTCCTTCAGAAGAAAAACAACCCAAGCCATTCGAAATAACTACTTATCGTACTGATGGAACTTATCAAGACCATCGTCGACCAGATTCAGTAAACTGGGGCAAAACCATTGAAGAAGACTTACAAAGACGAGATTTTACCATCAATGCCATGGCCATAAAAATTGACCAGGAATATTTAAACAAAATCTTTAAACAAAAAAACCTACAAACAAACTATCTTTTAACCATAGCTGACTTTAGTCTAATTGATCCTCATGAGGGCATTAAAGATCTAGCACAAGGTATTATTGAGGCCGTTGGAGACCCAAATCTACGTTTTAAAGAAGATGCCTTGCGCATGTTGAGAGCCATTCGTTTTTCAGTGCAATTAGGAATGAGCATTGGTGAAAATACTTTTAAAGCTTTAATCCAGCATGCTCCATTAATTGAACATGTAAGCTGGGAAAGAATTCACGATGAATTCTTTAAGATGTTAGCTAGTCAAAATCCTAAAAAAGCCATTCAACTACTTGATGAAACAAAGATGCTTGAATATATTTTGCCAGAGATTTTAGAAATGAAAAATGTTGAACAAAGTGGACATCACACCACCGATGTCTGGGTCCACTCATTGGATGCACTAGAGAGCTGTCCGTCAGCCGATCCATTAGTTAGATTTGCAACTTTAATCCATGATATCGGCAAGCCAAGAACTTTTGCTAAAACTGAAAATGGTATTACTTTTTATAACCATGAAATCATCGGTTCTAGAATGGCTAGTAAAATCGCTCAACGCTTTAAATTATCTAAAAAAGATTCAGAAAGATTTTTTATCTTAGTTAGACAACATATGTTTCATTATCAACCACATAATACCGATGCTGCTATTCGTCGCTTTATGCGCAAGGTTGGTCTAGAAAATATTGATGATATTTTAGACTTACGCGAAGGAGATAGACTGGGTAGTGGCGCAAAAAAAACTAGTTGGCGACTTGAAGAAATGAAGCAAAGAATGGTTGAACAACTCAATCAACCAATGGAAGTCAAAGATCTAGCAATTAATGGAAATGATTTAATGACTGAACTCAATCTTAAACCAAGTAAGCAATTAGGAGAAATTCTAAATAGTTTATTTGAGGAGGTTTTAGAAAATCCAGAATTAAATTCTAAAGATATTTTACTTAAAAAAGCCAAAGAACTAATCTAATTTCCAATCCGCTATTCTCTTAACTCTTTTCATTACAGCATTGCTAGTAACCAAAGAAACTGAGTTAATCTCATAACTAAATGGTTTTATTGAAGCCGATATTTCTTTAACCTTATTTTTAAAGTCTTCACTTATTGGATTGGCAAAACGAATTAAAGTGATGTTACAAAAAAAGTATTTTTTATTTAGATAAATTTTGTTATCTGGTACACCAACTTTGTTCAACTCAGTTTCTAAATCAAAAATTATGTTATCTAATTCTTGATCAGTAGTACCAATTAAAGCTAAATTGTGAGGAAATAATAATAAACGATAATAATAAGCTTGGAATGATTTGTGTTTGGGAATTACCTTATTAAATACTTTTTTTACGATCTCAACATCTTTCTCGTTAAACGTGGGTGGATTACTGATGACTCTAATATTTTTAATTGTCGCATGGATTGAACTAGATGGATAATAAAAATGTTCCGGAGAAATTTTTTTAAGTGGTTCAATAATTTCTTTATAAACCTTGTTAATTAATTTTGGATCTGGAAAATGAACGCTAGTCAAACAAATTCTATCGTCATTAACAAAATCAGCTACTGGTTCAACCATAGTAAATTTTGCTTGATTTTTTGCTAATGATTCTTCAATTTGACCAATTACTTCAAGCTGATGCTGTTGGTAATTAGTAAGGTTATACATACCTATTTTTTACGACGTTTATTCCACTCTACTAGAAGAGGCACTGCTGTAAAAGTACTAGAATAAGTACCAGTAACAGCGCCTATTAATAAAGCTACTGAAAACCATTTAATTGACCCTCCGCCTAAAAGAACCAAAGCTAATAACATCATAACAATAGTAATTGAATTATTTAAAGATCTAACTAGAGTCTCACTAACAGCACGATTTGCCATATCTTCAAAATCATATCTTGGATACTTGCGATGTAATTCGCGGATGCGATCAAAAACCACGATTGTGTCATGAACAGAAAAAGAGAGAGTAGTTAGTAAGGCAGTTACAAACAAAACATCTACTTCTACACCATAGAAGAAACCTAATAGACTGAAACCACCAACTACAACCAAAGAATCGTGGAACATTGCCAAAATGGCCGAAACACCAAAAGAAATATCTGAAAACTGACGAGCTACATAGAAAAGAATAAAAATAATTACAATTACTCCAGCAGCAAACATTTTTTGAATTAACTCTTGGCCCAAAATAGGTCCAACAGTTTCAAATCTAACTACTTCTCCAGTACCAAACTCTTGAAATGCTTTTTGTACAAAAACCTCTTTTATTTCTTCAGTAACTGGCTTGCCTCTTAAAATATAGCCATCGTTACCAGATTTTTGCACAGATTGTAAAGCCAACTCTTCACCAGCTAGACTAATCCATTGTTCTTCAGTAATATTTTGTTGCGCCATCTTTATCTCAAGTAAAGCGCCACCAGTAAAATCAATAGCTGGTCGTAAACCATTAACAAATAATGAATAAACTCCAGGAATAATCACGATGGCAGAAATTAAGAAATAGAGCCAACGCCACTTCATGAATTTCATGATTGATCCTTCTGATGATAAAACTTTTGTAAAATTGGAGCGAAAGCTCTTAACAAAGTTCGGCTAACTACAACACCAGTGAATAAACTAAGTAATACACCTATTAGTAAAGTAACACCAAAACCACGCACCATACCGCTTCTATTTAAAAATTCTAAGTTTAAAGGATTAATTAAAACTAAAGCTGTAACAATAGTAACCAAATTTGCATCCTTAATACTTTCCCAAGCTCGACCGAAACCAAGTTCCAAAGCATTAAGATAACTATGACCAACTCTGAATTCTTCTTTAAAACGCTCAAAAATTAAGATATTAGCATCAACAGCCATGCCAATAGATAATAAAAGACCAGCTATTCCTGGTAATGTTAAAGTTACACCCATAATCTTATATATCGCTACGGTTAATGCTGCATAAATTGCCAAAGCTAGAGCAGCAACTGCTCCATGAAAACCATAATTTAAGATCATAAACACAACCACCAAACCTAAGCCTACTAGGCCCGCAAAAACACTCTGTTTAACTGAAGCCTCGCCTAGATTAGCTCCGATAGTTCTTTGCTCAAGAATTTGAATAGGAACTGGCAATGCCCCAGCATTTAACTGAATAGCGAGTTGTTTGGCATCATCAACAGTAAAGTTTCCAGTCATTATTGCTTGACCAGTTAAGATTGGAGTAGAAACTACTGGAGCAACTACTGGATAACCATCAATAAAAATTCCAATTCTTTTACCAACATAGTCTGTAGTCATAGCAGCAAATAATTCAGTACCTTTATCATCAAATTGTAAAGAAATCACTGGTTCTCCAGTATTTGGATCAAATTGAGTGGCTGCTTTTTTTAATTCTTTACCAGTCAGTTCTGTTGGTAAAAAACCAATTTGAGTATCTGTTTGTTCGCCATTTTCATCTAAGGCTGGTAATTCAGTTTCCACTCTAAAATCAAGTTGTGCAGTGGTGCCTACCAAAGCCAAAGCTTGAGCAGGATCATCAACTCCAGGAAGCTCAATAATTAAACGATATTGGTCGCCACTTTTAGCAGTTTGAATCAAGGGTTCACTAACACCATACAAATCAACTCTGCGACGAATGATTTCTTGAGCTGAAGTCAAAGCATCTTCTCTGTCTGGTAAATCAATACCATTCATATCAGCCAATAAAATTACCTGCATTCCACCTTGAAGATCTAGTCCTTGTTTGAGGGGTAAATCAGATGAAAAATTTTTGCCAAAAAGATTGAGAGAGATTTTTGGAATATCTATATCGGCTTTAATTTGACGACCAGCCATAGAAAAATCTAATGAAATAGAGGTTGGTAAAGCAATATAGAGTGAAAACAAAGCTAAAAAAATAATAAAAGTAAGACGTCTGCCTAAATTATTCATGTGTCCTTATATACCCTGAACTTGACGATGGGCAAACTCATCTTCATTACCAATTACCATCACCCGAGTGCTATATAGAATATCCATAATAAATGGATCACGACGGGTTTTACGGAACTCGAATTCTTGAGAATCAAAAACAGCATAATTCAATTCTCGACCTCGTTCTTTTTCTTCTTCTTTCATTAAGGCTTGTAGTTCTGGCAATACTACATCGCCAATTACAAGAACTTCTACTTCATTTTGAGTAGGCTTAATGCCACGAACAAATTTTCCAGAGAACATAACAAAATCTAGTTGCCCTAATTTACGTCGTAAACGACGAATTTTTTTGCCAAGACCAATGCTTTTAGCAATCATTTGTTGGAATTCTTGAAAATATAAATAGTGGTTGTTGAGTGAGTAATATAAACGATTGCCTCGTTGCTCACTTTTTAAAAGTCCGGATCCAAGCAAGCGATCCAACTCGCGTCTAACAGCGTTAATTTCTTCTTTTATAGCCCTAGTAATTTCTCGTACATAGTACATTTCCTCAGGATTGGTGAAGAATAGTTCTAGCATCTTCACTCTTACTCTGGAAACAATCAGGTCTTGTAAATCTGCCATATGTTCTTAAATATTTTTGAGTTATTTTTGTACTCAAAAAAGTATATCACTTTTTTAAAAGTTTTTACTAATAATTAACATCGCTACCAGTTGCTAAAATTGAGAACCAAGTTAGACCTCTGGCAAGTTCGATTGTTTTGCCTTTAGAATCTAGTAGTTCTAATTCAGAAGTACGAGTCTTCTTACTCCAAGTAACTTCGGTGGCAATGCCGTGTTTAAACACTAATGCCTTACCAGTACCGATAGTGCCATAAAGCATATGTTTCTTTTCATTAATAGGACCTTTTTCGGTCATAAACAATACAACTACGTTCTTTGCCATAATTTGTTCATCATTATTAATATCCATATGCTTTTCTCCGCCCATTGACCGAGCATAAGCATCCTTGGCAGAATCAAATTCCCAGCTAACTGAATAATCACCATAACCACTCCAAAAATCATAACTAATCTTATTAACTGAACCAGCGGCAGGAGCTTCTTTTTCAAAAGTCCAACCTTCATAGCCAGCTTTCCAGTCAGAGCCTTCAACTACTTTTCTACCAACTTTTCGATCTGGAGACATGTTTGTCCAATCGCGATCCAAGGCAACGGCCCAAAGTTTTTCAGTGGTAGTAACCATCGTGTGTTCTGTAGCTAATTCTTTACCTGGCACACGATTATAATCACGGACAAAAGTTGGATAGCCTACTGAAAACTGATTGATATCATTTTGTAAATTCCAACCATAATCAACAATTTGGCCCAAGGCATCGGTTGGACCTGGAACGTTTGCTCCACCAACATGAACATACATTGGCAGGTTAAAACCAGAGGCTAAATCAACAAAATAGGTACGAGCAGATCTAATAGGAGCCAAAGTTATATCTTGAATTTGAGCTGCACAATAGAACATGGCTCCAAAACGGGTTACTCCACCCTCAGCTACTGCTTCAAAAACTAAATCAGCCCTAGAAAGACCAGATTGAGGTCTAGCTTCAGGGTGATTTTCGATCATGACAAATAGAGGTCTGCGAGTTTCCCAAGTATCTTTTTCTAACTGAGTGTACATTGTGCCATTGAGAGGACAAACTTGGTCTCTAGGGGCTTGAGGATCAATTTCTAATAAAGCGCCAAGTAGGGTTGTGCCATCAGTACCAGTATTGGAGTTTTTACCACCTGGTAAAACTACTTTTGATTTATCTACATATGAAAAGACGCTAAATGATCCAATGGCAGAAACTGCATAAAGAACCAGGGCTAGGATAAGATGCTTTTTTTGCATGTTTTAAAATACTCCTTTTTCTCAATAAGATGTCTTAGTATAAACAAAAATTAATAATAATGCAGCTGTTATTATCAAGGTAAAAATAATTGTTTTAATTAAATCTTTAATAATAAAGCTTTGTTCTTGTTTGGAAAAACCATTGTCAGACTCTTTTTTTATCTTACTATTTTCTTGTTTTTTTTGATTTGAAGAAACAGCTGATTCTTGGCCATAAGCATAACCCATACCACCTTGTGTTAAGGTTATTTTTGCATGTTTTTTTTGTGCTTTAGTTCGTTTTTTAGCCATTTTTCCTTTTTATTGAAAGATTCTAAACACATCACGAATTGAAATCAGAATGATTAAGCCTAGCAAAATAATAAAACCAGTCAAGTGGGCAGTGCCTTCAAAACGTCTTACTTTTTCTTTACCTAAAAATTTTTCCAAGAAAATAAAGAAGATTCTACCTCCATCTAGAGCTGGAATAGGTAATAAATTCATAATACCAAGATTGAGAGATAACATGCCAGAAAATCCTAATATAGTTAACCAGCCCTGTTCAAATAGTCCAGCGTTTGATGCTTGGTCAACAATACCAATTGGACCAGCTATGCCATCTGGTACTCCATTACCAGCGATGATATCGCTTATCAAAATCCAGAGTGACATTAAAATCATTACTACCATCTGATAGGCTTCTTGAAAACCATAAATCATTCCTTGAAAAGGTCTTAAATACCAAGGTCCTTTGGCAAAATAGAAGTCACTAAAAGCAACGCCCATCGATCCTTGTCCTGCTGGAATTTCTGCCTCTGTTCTTAGATAAATTTCTTTAGTAATAATTTTTTCTGCACAGGTTAGCTGTTGGCATGGGCCAACCAAAGAAACTTCAACTGTCTGTCCCTGATTTAATTTAATAAAATTAATTACTTCTTCTATTTTGTTAATTTTGATTTCTTCATCATAAAGACGGAAGCCAACAATTTCGTAATCAGGTTTTAATTCAGCCACCGCAGCTGGCGATTCTGGAGAAATTTCACCAATTCTTGGTCTATTTTGTAAATCAGTTGGAACGCCCATAACACTAAAGACAATAGAAAAAATAAATAGAGCATAAATAATGTTGACCAAAGGACCAGCAGCAGCAATGGCTAAACGAGCCTTGGCTGATTTATTATAAAAAGCAGTTTGGTTTTTCTTTTCTTTTTCACTAGCATTTTCATCGTATTCCTCTCCTTCTAATCTAACAAAACCACCGAATGGAATTAGGTTTAAGGTGAAATCAGTTTTTTTCCAAGTGAATAAACGCAAAAATTTAGGAGGATAGCCGAAGCCAAATTCATGGACTTTAACATTATTTTTCTTAGCAAGGAAAAAATGACCTAGTTCATGGATTATGACTAGAAAAGATAGAATGAGAATGAAAACAAAAGTAGTCATTTTGAATTACAAAGAAAGTAGTTCTTTTTCCTTGTTTTTAACTAAAAGATCTATCTTCTCAATATATTCTTTGGTGACTTCTTCTAATTCTTTAAGAGAAAGTTTGGTGTCATCTTCACTTACTCCAGCTTCGCCTTCTTGGCTCTCAATCATATCTTTTACATCAGATCGCACTGAACGAAGCATGACTTTACCACTTTCTGCTTTTTGATGTAATATTTTTACCATTTCTTGACGTCGTTCTTGAGTTAGTGGAGGAACTGGAACTTTAACAGTGGCGCCATCTACGATAGCAGCTAAATTGAGATTGGCTGCTAAAACACCCTTCTCAATTGGACCAACCAAGCTTTTATCCCAGGGAGAAATAACTAATAAGGTTGGATCTGGAGCACTAATGTTACCCACTTCGTTAAGATGCATCATTGAGCCATAGGCTTCTACCATTACATCGTCAAGCATTTGTACAGATGCCCTACCGGTTCTAAGAGTAGAAACTTCTTTTTCGGTGTGATTTATTGCTTGAGTAAATTGTTGAACATAATCTTTTTTTTGGATCATATCCCTTCATTTTACCGCAAAGATAATAAGATGTGGAGGGAACTTGAGTTTATGAGCCTGGTATACTAGTACACATGAAAAATCAGTTTAAAAAATATTTTGTAACTATTGTTTTGGGTTTTACTAATCCTCAGAGTTATATGCGTTGGGTGATTTTGCCTACCAAACATGTTTTTCGTTTTTTTGCTATCAGTCTTTTTATTATTGGTCTTATTAGGGGTGGTCTTTTTTCATATTTTCAATTGCCCAAATTAGTTTCTTCTATCAGTCAAGCCACTGAAGAGGTAGTAGCTCAATATCCTGAAGACCTAGTTGTTGCTTGGGATACGAAGGAATTGACTCTTTTCCCTACTGGCAAATATCAAGATTTAGATGTTGATATAACTAAATTAAGTTTTCTAACTAATGAATTTGTAAAGCCATTGAATATTCGTTATCGATCATCGGAATTGAATCCAGAATTAAGAAATGAATTATTGAATGATGAAGAGACTTTGGTGGTTATTGAAAAAAGTCAGTATTCAGTTTTGGATGAAGAAAACAAGTCTTTAACTAAACAGTTGAATTCTGTTCTTCCTCAAGAGGAATTTGATGTTCAAGCAAGTGATTTGCCTTATTTACAAAAAGTTTTTAATGAAAATCTGGTTGTTTGGCAAAATCGTATTAAATATTTGTTACCAATTTTCTTTGGTTTGATTACCATTTTAATGGAACTGTTTTTTAGTCTTTTTTATGGCACTATTCTTTGGTTGTTTGCTAAGATGGCTGGCTTGCTTAAAACTTGGAAACAAGGTTGGAGGCTTAGTTTAGCAGTGCTTGTAACCTTAAATATTTTAGAGTTGGTGATGCAACAAGTTTATCAAAATAATCCAATTGCCATCAGAGAGCTTGGTTTCTGGGCAATTTCTGGTTTTATTCTTTTGAGTTGGAAGTTTCCAGATTTTTTAAGTGGAGAGACAAAGTCTAAAATTTAGTTTCATCTATCCTTAGTTCCATGTCTATTGGTGGAAAAGGATATTTTTCTGTTTCTGGATTAGCTTGTTTTAAAAGGTCTACAGCAGTATTTAGTTTCTGTTCAATGGGGCTTAGTTCTGAAGCTATAGTTGGGGTTGGTGTAACCTCTGGAACTTCTTCTACTACTGGTTTGCGGTTGATTGCAGCATAGGTTAAGACTGCAATTAAAATAATTAAGGCTCCACTAATAATAAAATAAAGAGGAGGAATCTTTTTTTTGGGTGGAGCAATAGGATCTAATGGTTCAATTGGTGGTGTTTCAAAGATGGGTTGTTCACCAGCAAACTGTGTTTGGTTTGGATTGTAATTTTCTTCTATCATTTTATTTCTCTCAATAGTTCTCTTAAGAATGACACTGTCTTATTTAGTCCAGTGTAAATGGGGCTTAGAGTTTTAACTAAGTTACTAGAATAACTGGTGACATTGCCATCCAGGACTTCTTCTCCTAGCTCTACCCAATTACTATCCAATGTTCCCTTGACAGCAGAGATCATGCGGTCGGTCTCTATAGATGCTCTAGAGCGATCAGCAGTGCTTGATTTGGCTTCTAAGGCTAAGATGTCTTTACGGACTAAGACTAGTCTGTCATAAACGTCTTGCATTGAGCCAACAGCCAAGATTGTAGTTGCTTGATTTGAGATTTCCATAAAATCATCTTCTTTATCAGTAAATTCATCAGATAAAACATTAAATTGTGGTCTGTCTTGAGCTTTTTCTAGCTTGCCACGGTGTTCTTCTAGCCACTTTACTCTGTCTTGCATTCTTTCTATTACTTTTTGTTTTAGTGATAGTTCAATGCCGTCTGCAGCTACAATGTTGTTTCTTAGTAGTTCGAAGTGAGTGATCATTACTAGGTCGCGAAGCATTAAAACGTCTCTTGCGGCTTTGACAACGTCATTGATTGAGGCCAAGGTTTCTAGTTCATTGTATTGGTCTTTGGCGATGTTAAATTGTTTGTCAGCATCACGATATTCAGCTAGTTGTCCTCGATATATTTCTTTGAGTTTAGCGATTTCTTTTTCTAGTCCTTGTCTGGCTACAACTTCTTCGTTTTTGACTGGTTCTGGTAGTTGCTGGGCTAAGGCCATAGATGGTATTAGCAAAACGCCAGTAATTAGAGTGGATAGGAAGAAATATTTTAATTTTTTCATGTTTAGAGCGTTACTAATAATAGCAAGATTCCTGCTAAAAGTGAGGTAGTTAAATATTCTAGTACTACTAGTTTTGTTAGTTTTCTGCTTTTGACGTGAGTTACTAGTCCCCAGGTAAAATAGAAAATTGCTAAGCCTATTACTAAGATTCTTTGTAGTTGTCTGTTGGGCCAAACAGCAAAGAAGCCAAAGGTAAAGGTTATGAGCGCAATTAGTAGAAAGGCGTAGGCTAGTTTGTGTTTTAAGATTTCTGCAACCATATTAATTTACCATTCCTCCCTTAAAGAAAATTAGCATAAAGGCTACGGCGCTGAAGATCATTAGATGGCCGATGTTTTTGCCAATTAAATGGGCTGTTTTAGTGTTACTCGCAATAAAGGTGTCATAGGTTAGGGTCATGACTACTAAGAGGATTACTGCTAGGAAAAAGGCTTTGGTTAGTTGCAACGGCGTTAGTAGGACTGCATCTCTAAATTCCATTGGGGATACTGCTTGGCCGACTAGCATGGTTGAGTCTGCTAGGACTGCTTCTGTGCCTGTTTTTTCTTGGGTGGTATTTGTTTCTGCTGCGTCGGTTAGTAGTTGTGGTGTTTTCTTTTCTGTTGGTTTGGTTGCAATGTTTGCCGTTTTTTCTGGTGTACCAAACATTTGGACTACTAAGGTGGTTTCAAAGCCGTTTAGTCTACCGTCGATAACTGCAATGCCGATTTCTTGAAAGCGGGGGTTGAGGAGGTTGGCTCGGTGAGTTGGAGATGCTAGCCATGCTTGCATCATGTCTGAGGTGTTCATGAAGTCGCGGGCTAGGTTTTCTCCAGCTACTTTGTAGCTGTAGCCTGATTTTTCAATGAAATACCATGGTTCTGTTCCGTCTGGAGCTGTGTGTGACCAATATTGGTCGGCAAACATGTCTTGGCCCTTGGCTAGGGCTGCTTGAGAGAGTTCTTCGTTAAGGATTAATCCTCCCATGCCGTTGGTTGTTCTTTCTTTGTTTGTCTGGATGATTACATCTTCTGGGGTGATGTTTGAGGCATAGCCTAAGATGCTATGTTCTATTCCTGGAAAAAAACGGATTGCTTTGAGTAATGAAAATGAGGCTAAGACTATGAGAGAGAAATATAGTAGTGATTCAGGATGAAGTAGTTTTGGCTTATGTTCATTGTGATATGAAGGATGGAAGAGATGCATTAGGGTTCCTCTAATACCGCCTGTTGCTCGACGTCGCTGTTTGTTTCGTGACATACGTATAGTTCCATTATGCAACAAAATACTCTATTCCTACAAGAGAAAGGAGTTTTTTGCTAAAAGAGATGTTTTTAATAGGGTTTTTTTCTGTTTTTTAGAATGATTAGGAGTAAAACAAAGATTGAGGTGAAAGAGAAAATGAATGTCATGGCAATAATTGATATTAGTAGGATTTTTTCCCAAAAGAAATTTCTTTTTTCTGGTGCTATGTTTTTGTCCATGATATCTCCCAATATTTCTCCATTTTGGGGCTGTGTGTTTGAGCTATGGTATTTGGGAGTTGGTTGAACTTGGTTTTTTTGAGTTGTTGGCTGGGGGTTGGTTTTAGAAATTTTTGGTATTGGAGTTATATGTATGGTTGGTGTTGATTGAGGTATTTCTTCTTGATAGATGAATAATTTGATTTCTTTTATTTCTATTTTCGTTGGAAGTTCTAGATCACCAAAGTCTCCAGCGAAGATGAATATTTCATTAGCATTATTGAGGTATGTGTGTTCTATGTTTTGCCATTCTCCCCACTGGTTGGTGTCTTTAGAGCAAATGTCTAATTGGTCTTTTCTAATGACTAGTTTAGTTTTAAGGAATAATAGTAGGAATGGCGAGTCGAAGTTGTTGTCTTGTTCTGATGTTTGACAACGATATTTAAATTGTAGTTTGAGGTATTTGTTTTCTGGTGCCAGATATTTTATTTTTATTTTGTTTTTGGTTAAATAGTCGGTGATGGTTTCATTAAGTTGATAGGTGTTGTTGTTTAGTTTAATGGAGCCAAATGTTTCTTTGGTTGTTGTTATTTCTTGCCAATTTTTTTCATTAAAATCTTTTTCAATTAGTATGTTTTCTAAAGCAGGTATTTCCCATATTCCATCTAGGTTTGAGTTGAATAAGTTTGTTGTTGGAGTGAATTCCTGAGCAATTGTTTCTGTGAATGAGAAAAAGAAGATAATAAAAAAGAGGATTGTTTTTGCCATTAATTCATCATGACAAATGTCTATGACAGTAATTGTCTTAAAACCATATAAATCGTATAATAACGGTTCGTTATACCACTGGCCCCATCGTCTAGTGGTTTAGGACACTAGGTTCTCATCCTGGTAACTGGGGTTCGATTCCCCATGGGGTCACCATACGAGATGCCCTGAGTATCATAGTTGAGAATAGCTTGATACATTGGGTTAATTTCATGGTTCAATGTACCGTCAATGTTGTAACTGATTCCCAAAGGGAAGATTGAACCAATTAATGCTTTAGCCTGGGAAACAGTTGACCGCTTATAAGTACTCCCCAGATCACTAAGAGTTGCCTTGATAAAATCAGACAGTTTGTGGATGTCATATTTCTCTAGAGTGGAGTCGGATTTGGCTACTTCGACGACAGTCATTTTCTTCTCGATAAGGGCGTTTTGTTCCATAAAGATTTCATCGGTATAGATGCCCATCATGTTCTTTTCGACCAGTATTTTTCGCATGTCTTTGAGCCTCTGGATCTCGCCGTCAGCAACGTTTTTGGCTTTCTTAATGTTCTCGAGTCTAGACTCGTATTCTTCGACTACATACTGAGTAAAGAGCTCTAGGCATTCTTTCTTGGGTGTAATTGAGCGAAGTAGCTCTACTACTGTCTCATCTAATACTTCGGCTCTAACCGAGGTCTGTTTACAGCCATTAGCACATCTATAGTAAGGATATCTCTTGGTTCTACCCTTACTCCAGCCAGCAGTGAGTCCAGTCCCACACTCAGCACATTTAATAATTCTTCTGAGAGGGAACTTTTGATTGAGTCGAGTTTTTTTAATGTTGAGAGCTTTTTTATTAACACATCTACCTTCTAGGATGTTTTGCACTCGATAATACTGCTCAAGAGTAATCATGGGCGTGTGTTGACCCTTCACCTCTTCTTTGTAGGTATCTGAGGTAAGGATGCCAGCATAGAATTTGTTTTTGAAGATGCGGTGAGCAGTCTGGGTTCTTAGTTCATATGGTTTGCCGTGTGACTTGGTACGTAGACCTAGTTTATTCATGATTATTGCCATTTCTCGCAAGCTCTTGGTGCCGGTAGCCATTAAGTCCCAAGCTTGTTTGACCAAATCCCAGGTTTCAGGATCTTTGACTGGGATCTTTTGAGGATTCATCAAGTAACCCAGAGGAGGCTTACGAGTAATAAGGCCCGACATAAATCTAGCGTGCATTCCGTTTCTGGTGCGCTCACTCCTTACGTCGTTGTCGTGCTGGGCAAAGCTAGCAAGAATAGTCTCAAGAAGTGTGTCTGTTGGTGAGGTGCCTGTAGGCTCTGACGCTGAGATAAGCTGAATCTGATAGTTAATCAGACTTTTTCTAATGCTAAGGTAGTCAGCAGTCTTTCTGGAGAGTCTATCTAGGCGATAAACAAACACTGCCCCTAGAGTCTTTTTGTTTTGCCTACAATACTTGAGGAGCTCAACTAGTTGAGGTCTACCGACAATGGTTTTGGCTGATTTGCCCTCTTCCCGAAAGATTTTGACGATTTTCATGCCCATGCGAGTCGCTTCTTTGCGACAGATTTCTTCTTGGGTACCAAGGGAGAAGTTATCTACTTGCTCCTCAGTGGAGACTCTGAGATATAGGATCGCATCAGTTTTGGTATTTTTCTCATCCCTAGTCATAGTTACCCCTACCTAGTAACTCCTCTACTGTTTTGCCGTGAAATACTTGCTTCTCAAAGTCATCTAACCAAGTGCGAGCTAGATACTTGATTTCTACTTTTGCATCTTGGAGATCTTGCACTGGGAACTTCTGATCTACTTCTGGTTTTAGGCTATCTTTACTCATATTCAAAGCTTGTTTGTAACTATCCCTATATGGTTAGTATATATACTAATACGGATAGTTGTCAAGTCTTTTTTAGACTAATTTTAGTCAAGTACTGGCGTTTATTAACTCTCTAAGATATACTTCTGTCAAACACCTGCCCAACTAAAGGTAGGTTATGTATACACTTAGTGAGATATTCTTAAAACTTCAAACTCCTGCTCGATATTTATCTGATATTGATCTTTCTTTTTGGTTAAACTCTTCAATTGCACTAATCGCTGTTTGGGCTCTTTTGTTTCTCGCGTATCATTTGACTAGATATTTACTGACCCACAAGCTCCAAAACAGACCACAAATTATAATTGAGGCCAAACCCCTGAGGATTACCGAGCAAAACCCCTTTACCACTGAACAACTCTTTAACATGCTTCATGGGCTAGCAAGACAAGCCTCGAGATTGGAGCGATTCTTTAATATCTCCAAGAACTATGCTTTTGAAATAGTCTCTACTAAGGAAGCTGGGATTAGATACCTGATTAGAGTTGATAAAAATGATGTAGAACTGGTAGAGAAAAGCCTTTTTTCTTATTTACCTGGGATTGCTATCAAAAAAGTTGCTGATTACTTACCACAAGACCTAGAGACAAAGCCTCACAAAATCACTGAATTCAAGCTCTCCAATCACTTTGCCCTACCTCTTAAGAAGCAAGAGTCACTAGATAAGCACGACCCAATTGCTTACATGACTGGGAGCATGACAAAGCTCAAAGAGAATGAGTTGATTGCCTTTCAAATCATTGTGGCACCAATAAACAAAAGTATGGTGGCGGATATTAAGAGAATCTCCAAATTGATATATTCTGGTAATGACTTGGTGGTTAACATCAATGATCGCTTGCAAGAGCACCCCTACCTCGCCATCTTTCAGCAACTACTATATGTAGCTCTACAAATTCTCCTGTTCCCGATTGGCTTACTAGTGTTCTTATTAACCGACGGCAAAGAAGGGCCACTCCTGTCAATCCACGCCAAAGATCAACAACAAAAAACTAATAACCCCTATCAGGAAGAAATGGAAGGGTTGGTAAAGCACAAACTAGATCAACAACTATTTAGCACCTCACTACGACTGTTGGTGGTGAGTAGCAATAAAGGCAGCCTAGGAAATCATGAAAAAGGATTTGTCTCTACCTTGTCTTCATTCAATAACTCAAGCTATCAAATGTTAGTCAAGTCTCTAGCTTGGAAACTAAAGTTAATTAGTCGTTTCAAAAGACACTTATTCACTAACCGCTTGCCCCGACTGCTTAACAAGTCAATTCTCTCTGCTTCAGAGATTGGTGATATCTATCATTTCCCATTTACCAGCACTGCCAAGACTGAGGATCTTGTGAAGTCTCACAGCAAAGAACTTCCGGCACCACTCTCGCTCAAACAAAAAGCTGTGTGTGATCTCTACTTTGGCAGAAATACTTATGGCGGGGTAAAAACTGAGATTGGCTTGAGTCTGGATGAGCGCAGACGCCATGTTTATGTGCTGGGGGCAACCGGAACTGGTAAGTCAACCATGCTCCTATCGATGATTAAACAAGATATTGATCACAACAAAGGTCTAGCAATCGTTGATCCTCATGGAGACTTGATTGAGCAGATTTTGACAGTTATTCCTAAGAAGAGAATCAAAGATGTGGTTTACTTTAATCCTGATGACATTGGCTATCCGATAGGTATTAACTTACTTGAGTTAACTCCTAACTTATCAGCTGAGGAAGCCATCCGAGAAAAAGAGTTTGTTGCTGAGAGTATTATCTCGGTATTCCACAAGATCTATACCGACAAATACTCTGGCCCCAGGATGGAATATATCTTAAGAAACACTATCCATACCGCTTTTACCGTCCCTGGTGCAACCCTCTTTACCGTCTACAAGCTCCTGATCAACACAAAGTATCGTAAGTCAGTAGTGAAAGGGCTGACGGATGAGAATCTTTTGGACTTCTGGAAGTATGAGTTTGCCAAGGCGGGAGACTATCAAAAAGTGAAGATGATCTCGCCGATTACTAACAAGATTGGAAGGTTTTTATTTTCTCCCACTGCTAAGAGAATCCTAGAGCAGAGCAAGTCCACTGTTAACTTTGACTCGATCTTGAATGATGACAAAATTCTGCTATGCAATCTTTCAAAAGGTAAGATTGGTGAGGATAACTCGAGTGTCTTTGGAGTATTGATCATGGCCAAGATTCAGTTAGCAGCCCTCAAACGGGCTCGGATGACCCAAGACGAGCGCCGTGACTTCTACTTATATGTGGATGAGTTTCAGAACTTTGCGACTCCTGCTTTTGCGCAAATTTTATCTGAGGCTAGAAAATACAAACTAAATGCAATTTTGGCTCATCAAACCACCTCTCAACTAGAAGATGGCTCACTGGTTAATATTACTTTGGCTAATACTGGGACAGTGATTTGCTTTCGAACAGCCAACCCTGAGGACGAGCGAGTCATCTTGCCTCAATTCCGGCCATATATTGAGCCAGGTGAGATTGCTAGTTTACCCTCTTATCGCTTTTACATGAGATTAGGAGCAATTAATCCAGAGGCGCCATTCTCTGGGATAACGGTGCCAGTAGAATTGGAGTCTAATCAGAAAGTGGCAGATACAGTAGTTGAGTCCTCTCGTAGATTGTATGCCCGAAAGTTTGTAGAGAGTGAGAAAGTATCAGTTAAAAAGGAGATCGTAAGGAGATCTAATAAGGTCAATTCTTTGTTGCCGTGATTACCTACCGGTAGGAAATGGTATTTTTGAGATTAGACCGATCTATTAACCTTTTTTATTTTTACTTTTACCTCTTATTCCTTATAAATAAGGGAGAGGAATGATACAATCATTCCACACTGCCCACCATATACTATGGCCAGTCAACAATTACCAGCATCCCAACTTACAATACTTCACTATCTTTATCGTTTTCGTTTCTTAACTAGTCGTCAAATCTCTAAACTTCTGAGTCACAAAAATATCCGTCTAACGAACTATCACCTACAAATTCTCACTACTCACAACTACATCGGCAAACACTACACTCGCTCACTAGGTCAAGCCAATCAACCAGCCGTATATTACCTAGCCTCAGGCAGTATTAAGATATTGGAAGGTAGAGACGGTATAGACAAGCGAGCTCTCAAGCGAGTCTATCGAGAGAAAATGCGCTCTCAACAGTTTATCGCTAGGTCTTCATTTATTGCTGAGTATTATCTTCACCTAATAACTGACTCCCAGAAATCAGCTCATACTCTTCACTTTTTTACCAAAACTGATCTATTGGCTCATCCTTATCTACTTCACCCCCTGCCGGATGCGTATTTTGCCAGAGTTGATAAGAAGAATGAAACTAAGCGTTATTTTGTCGAACTAATCGACGACGCGTCGCCACGCTTTGCTCTCAGGCGAAGAATCGAGCAATATAACGATTATCTGGAAGATGGCAAATTTGAGGAGAAAACGGGACACCCTTTCCCAACCATTCTATTTATCTGTCCAGGGTTTGCTAGCTTGATCTATCTCAAAAAACACTTAGGGAGAATTTATGACGAGACATCGCTAGATGAAACAGAGGTCTATTTAGCTACTCACGAGCAGGCTTTTGCTGGTAACTGGGAAAAGGTCGATTCAGATGACGAGTAACTAAGGCATGAAAAAATAATTATATTTATCATATGAGTAATGTCCAGCGGGTTTGTTGAGCAGTAAATCAGCCAGTTCCCAAGCACTCATGTTCTCAGAGATTCTATATTCTGCGTTTGTATCGATTGTTCCGTTATTTCCTACCTTAAGAGCTTTATCGCTTGGGGTTGTGTCTTTGGTGTGCTCAAGAGCGTACCTAAAAGCTTTTTCATCCCTGATAAATCCATAGTGATATAGATTGCCTATAAGAGCATCAAGTGTAACTTCTGTACTGATTCGCAAGTCAACTGTTCCATCAACTCCTGGCTTGGATCTGATCTGCTCGGCTTCAGGAACAGTCATGTGGAGGCGTTCAATAAAATAATCTTCTACTTTCTTGGCTGATTCCCAGTCCTTCCCTGGAGCTTCTAAACTTTCTTCGGTGGGTTTAATTAAATAAAAATATCCAGCACTAATTGCCATGACTATGAGTATGATTGGGGTTAATCTCTTAATCATGTGACTGCGTCTGTATTATTTATTTAACAATTTATTTGTAATAAATATTGTTAATCTTGATATGCCTGATGCAACAATATAAGCAAGTATCGTAAAACCTAGTATCAATAAAAGTCCGTATAACTCACCAAGCCATAAGTAAGAAAAAATTAAAACTAATGCGGGATAGCCATCTATAACCGGTAGCATCAGTAATATGCTAAAAAGGACAATTGTTAGCCAATTAGGCTTAAGAAAGACAAGTGTCATAATTTTATTGCTTAGTTTTAATACTACATATCAATAATATCACATGATATTTTAACCTCTAATCATATTTTCTAATTCTATCTGCGGGGTGGTTAGCCCCGCGGCAGTTAATCATTTATAATTTTGCTCCGGGTACAACTTCACTGATTCTCTGCTCGTCAAAATACAGATCCCGCTCAATCCCAAGACCGAACTTGCCTTGATAGCTTTCAAGCTCTGCCAGGGAGAAGTATCCCCACTCGTCATTGTGATCACCAAAAATCGAAACGAACCCAAAGAACTCTTTGGAGTCTGGATCAAATTCTGTGGCGTACCAAGTGCCCGCACCTGTGGGATTGAAGAACTTGGCAATTACCAAGGGATCGGCCGACTCCTCTTGTCTGCCGACTGCTCCAAACCTGTTTAATAATGTTTTTGTGAGTAGTTTCATATATCTACCCTTCCTTTCTTGTAGCGCTTCCCTAGTAATTAATATTTGGGAAGCATGCCCATGCTTCCCTTACCTGGTGCAACCAGAAGCGGGGTGAGTTTTGCAATGGTTGTGACCAAAGGGAACAATTTACGTAGCCCTTGCAAAATGAAGGGCAAGGCCCCTTAACTAACTGACGAAATAAGTTTTAATTGTCATAATGAACTAATGGAAAAATTTATCTTGCACCAAAAAACATATGACTTTGTACTATGGCTATACCCAATTATTAATCGCCTGCCCAAAAACCATCGACAAATTTTAGGTACAAAACTAGAAGAAGAGGGCTTGTCACTACTGGTAAGCTTGATAAACGCCAACAACGCTAGAGGAGCTGAGAGAGATTCTTTTCAGAAACTAAGTTCAAACGAGTTAGATTTATTAAGAATTTTGTTGCGCCTCACTAAAGACTTACACCTGATGAGTGTTAAGCAATATTTACTGGGATCAGAAAAGTTGAATGAGATTGGCAGAATGTTAAATTGCTGGATGAGAAAAGGTAAATAAATGTATGATTAAACGTGGGGAAAATTAACAAAACGCAGCATGCCTTCCTCTGCGGCGGTAATTGGAATAATACGTCCAACGCCGGGGCATTCGCTTTGAATCTGAATAATGCGCCAGGCAATCAGAACAACAATATTGGCTTTCGCTGTGCCAGCGATTACTGCTATTACCACTTAGGTACCCAAAGTGGTAGCCAGAACGAGTGGTATGTGTTCACGGACATATATCCAGGGTTTTTAGGATCACAGTGATTTTTTCCAGTCTGATGTTATGTTAGACAAAAATAATGCCCGTATTTTTACCATTCTCAAAGCGCGAATGGTAAAGCAAATAGGCACTAAAAAACAAAGGGTACGAGAGACAAGCCCTGCGAAAGCTGGGTTTGTCGTTTATTAGCATGTTTAACAAAATATATAACTTACAAAACTTACATAATGCTTTCAAAAAAGCTCAACTAGATAATCACTACAAGAGAAAAGTGTGTGTCTTTTCTTTCTTTTTGGAAGAAAATGTCAATAGACTCAGTTGGGAGCTATCACGCCACCGATACACTCCCCAGGCTTATACATACTTCGTAGTGCATGAGCCAAAGGCAAGAAATATCGCTGCTCCTGCTTTTCGAGACAGAGTAGTTCAACACTCGCTAGTTGCACAGATCCAGCCATTATTTGAAAAACAGTTCATTTATGACGCTTACGCTTGTCGAATTGAAAAAGGAACACACCTTGGTGCTAAAAGACTCAAAAAGTTTCTCATGGCAGCTAGATGTGTTTATGGCAAAGATACGCCGATTTATGCTCTGCAGTGCGATATTAGTAAGTTTTTTCAGAGTATTTCTTGGGATAAATTGCTCGCGATTATCAATCGTACTATCAAGTGCGAAGAGACAAGATCCTTGATTAAAAAAATTATTGTTACTCACACCAGCAATCATCGCAACTCTTCAGTCCCAAAAGAACAACTTACTCTTTTTACAAATAACAGTACTTATCAACCGCCTGGCATAAATACTCAAAAAAGAGTGGGATTACCAATTGGCAACTTAACTAGTCAGTTATTTGCTAATATCTATCTTAATGAGCTTGATCATTTTATGAAGGACAGGTTAAAACTCAAGTGGTACGGCAGATATATGGATGATTTTTACGTCATTCATCCTGACAAGGAGTACCTCAAAGAACTAATAACTACGATAGATGTTTATCTAAAAGACAATTTGGCTTTGTCCCTTCACCCTAAGAAGCTTAATATCAAAGACGTCAAAAATGGTGTGCCCTTTGTGGGTTACCGGGTTTTTTATGATCACATTTTGATTCGTGGAAATACTCTACTTAGAATGGAGAGAAATTGGCGAAAGAAAAAGAAACAACTTAAAAATGAAACTATCTCTACTCAAGAACTTGAGGCAAGCAAAGCCGCAATCATCGGTCATTTAACTCACGCTGACTCTCGTGGACTAATGAAGAGCTTATTTGAGTAACGATTGTCTTCTCTCATCTTGCAAAACACTCACCACTAATCTAGTATTAATATTAGGCAAATTGGTGGCTAATTTTGTCATTGATGAATAGAGCTTATTAACTATGAAAAAACCAGAAACAATTACTACTAAAATTGCCATATTTAAGGGCAAAAAAGTAAGGAAAACCATTCACAATAATGAGTGGTGGTTTGTGATAAACGACGTTATCCAATCTTTGACAGATTCAAGAGACCCATCCCAATACTTCAAAAGACTTAAAACAAGAGATGTGGAGTTAGCTAAGTTGACCGATGAGGGGGGGGTACAATTTGTACCACCCCTTATGCTAGAAATCGAAACTCCAGGTGGTAGGCAAAAGGCTTATTGTTGGAATACAGAGGGAATATTTAGACTTATCCAGTCTATCCCTTCTCCCAAAGCAGAACCTTTCAAGCGTTGGCTAGCCAAAGTCGGTTATGAACGAGTACAAGAGATAGAAGACCCAGAGTTAGCCACAAAACGCACTAGAGCCATATATAAGGCTAAAGGATATCCTGATTCTTGGATTGAGAAACGCATGCGCGGAATAGAAATCCGCGAGACTCTGACAGACGAATGGAAAAAGAGAAATGTTGGTCAAGACCGCGAGTATGCAATCCTAACAGCAGAAATCTCCAAGGCTACCTTTGGGATGACTCCCTCAGAATACAAAAAATTCAAAGGACTTGAGCGTGAGAACTTGCGAGATCATATGAATGATCTGGAGTTAATCTTCTCCATGCTGGGGGAGGCCTCTACTACCGAAATTGCTAAAAATAAAGATGCTCGAGGGTTTTCCCAAAACAAACAAGCCGCCAAAGAAGGTGGTAAGATTGCTGGGAACGCCAAACAAGAGCTTGAAGAGAAAAGTGGTAAGAAAGTGTCAACTAAAGCTAATTACTTGCCTCCCTCAAAAAAGAAACAACTAACATGAAGACTTTACTACACAAACTCAAGCTCTACTTCTTCTCCCCAAGATGGCATTTGTCCCGCTTTCAGCTTAATGCGTTTACTGTCCTGATTTCTTCTATTGGTCTTGTAACTGGTATCTATTTAGCACTATTCGAGGTCTTCCCCAATGTATTTGCCCTCAATGACACTAGCAAAAACTGGACGTTTAGTACCGGGGAGGCGGCTAACTACACTTATGATAGTAATCTGGTGGCAGTAGATGGTTCTGGAGCTCATCCAGTCTCTGGAGTTAACAAGTTCACTAACCCTGATTTTTCTGCCGACAACTCCTCTTGGTCGATCACCCCTATTGCCGGCTCGACTACCCCTGCTGGATATATCCCCGTACCAGGTAACAGCACCTTTATGACGGGTGGAGATGACAAAGCCTTCTTAGCGATGGCCTATGAAGCCAAGTATGACTGTACAGCAGACGGAGACGGTGATACGGCTGCCACCTGTAGCGCTCCTGCTGACTCAGGCTCTGGACTAGACTATCGTGACATTGCTAGCTTTGATACTGCCAAGGTGGTCTCTTCAGCAAACGGTGCGCCAATTGTGCACATCACTCAAACCCAGGCACTCTCAGCTTGTCCATCTGGCTATCATCTCATCTCTAACACTGAGTGGATGACCATTGCTAGAAATGCCGAGTCCCAAGCCTCTAACTGGGCAGACGGCACAGTAGGCTCCACTGTAGCTGCGGGTGGTGGAATGTTCCGAGGTAATGTGGGTGAAACCACGAGTGTTGGTTACAACGGCGCTGATCCAGAATACGGTACAGGCCGAGACACTAAAGCCAAGCTAACCCTTAGTAACGGCACCGAGATTTGGGATATGTCTGGCAACGTCTGGGACTGGAATAGTGATGTGCAAACAGAAGCAATTAATACTACTGTCGGCTGGTTAGACTGGAACCATGCCAATATAGCAGCGGGCGCTATTGACCTATATGGGCCAGCTAGTGGCTATCTATCAGCTCACGGCATGGGTCAAGTTTATGGTGGGGCATTGAACAATGCCTTCCGCCGCGGCGGTCATTGGAATAATACGGCCCACGCCGGGGCATTCGCTTTGAATCTGGGTAATGCGCCAGGCGGTCAGTACAGCGCTCTTGGCTTTCGCTGCGCCAGTGATCCCGTAGACCTCTCTTCCTCTTTCTCCTCTTCTCTTGGTCGCGAAGCGACCGGCGGCGACCAAATTTTGGTGGGGTCTATTTCTGACGCTAAAGTTACCCAATCAGTCAACGTCGGTGACACCTCAACTTACGATCTTTCGGCTTATGTCTATGACAACACCAGTGGGAGTGAGGGAGGAACTGTCTCATCCTCGATTGCCCAGCTTTATTACAACGGCTCAACTGTCACCACTACCTACACTGATCAGGGATCTGGCTGGTGGAAACTTGCGGGTCAAGTCACGGGAGCTGCTGAATCCCGCAATTATGGTGTGTTAGTAAAGTCAGGCAAGACTGTTATTTTAGACGACTTTACCTTGTCCCAAAACGGCACCTACAGTGTCTACACGACTCTGGCTTATTCCAATTCTTCCGTTTCCTCATGGGACAGCTTTTGTGAGGGCACTCTCACGGGGAGTACCTGTAGCGATGACGGAGTGACGGCTAGCGGCAACGCCAGTGTGGTCTACCAGCTCTGCCTAGATGACGGCTCCACTTGTGAGTCAGGTGGGAGTTGGAATTATTGGGATGGTGGAGCATGGGCAACAGCTAGTAACACTACTACCCATGTCAACACAGCCGCCGAGCTGACTCAATCTGCTATGCAAGCCTTGTCTGTAACTTCCCAAAAAATCTCAATTAAAGCCATTATGGGCTTTGGTGGGGCGGATACGCCTTCAATAACCAACCTGAGTATTGGGCTCACTACTGATACTGCGGCACCTGACACTAATGCCTCGGCCATCGCGATGACTAGAACTAATGGTGGTACTAGCATGAGCAGTAACGACTGGACAAATAATATTGCCCCGTATTATAGCTGGACGGCTGGCGCTGATAATGCAGGTGGGGTGGGACTCAAAGGCTACTGTTTATATTTGGGGACTGACCCTGACGGAGATCCGGCCACTAGTAAAGGCTTGCTTGGTACCTCGCCGGTATCTACCGCCGGCTCGACTTGTCAGTTTATCGTGGCTGGTACCAGCATTGATTTTGCCACCACTAGCTATCGAGGTAGCACTTGGTTAACTACTGGCAGTGATCCGTATTATCTTAATATTAAAGCAATTGATAACGCTGAAAACGTGTTCACTGGAGCAAGTGAACAATTCCAATTTAGATTTGATAATACCCCACCTACCAATGTTTCCTACGTCTCTTGTCCGGGTGGGAGCTTTGCCAATGTGGCGGACATGAACTTCTCCTGGCCTACTAGTGGCGCAACCGCGACAGTTGATGATAACGCCGGGACTTTGGGCTGGCAGTATCAGATCAATACCACGGGTGGCACTTGGCTTGGAACTACAACTGAGTCAGTGTTGGGAATTAATAACTATATTCCCACTTCAGAAACATCCCGCACCCTGACTGACGCGCAAGACGGAAGCGGTATCGCCACCGGCAGTAACATTGTCTATTTTCGTAGCGTTGATGCAGCCGGAAACGTCAGCGCTGATGCTAGTATTCGCACCTGTAGTTTGGAGTATGGCGGGGCTGCACCAACCTTTGGCGGGAGTGATACTATTACTGTTGCTCCTAGTTCTTCGACGGCCAACTCTTTTGCTCTGAGCTGGCCTGAGGCCACTGCAACATTAGGCCAGAGTGTAACTAATTACTACTACATGGTCAACGTCGCTCCTCCCTCGACACTCTCAACCATAACTGGCAATGCCGCTACATATATTGATAACGGGACGGCAATCACCGTGGATGCTACGGCTCTACCAGGGGTAAATAAGGGGAGTAATACGGTCTACGTGGTAGCGGTCGATGATGCGGATAACTATAGCCCCAGTAACTATATCTCGGGTACTTTTACCCTCAACTCGACTGACCCTGATAATGTCAGTAATTTGGTGGCCTCCGACTCATCAATCAAATCTGAGTCCAAGTGGTATGCCACTCTGACCTGGACTGCACCTAGCTACCAAGGGGCAGGCAACTTGACCTATCTGGTATATCGCTCAGCTGATGGCACCACTTTCTCTCAAGTGGGGACAACTAGCGGCCTGTCATATGTAGACAACACTCCTGAATCTGCCCAGTACTATTACAAGATCTACACCAAAGACGGCGCCAATGCGACCAGTAGTGGCACCAATGCCGTCACCATTACTCCTACCGGACGCTACACCACTGCTCCAACTCTATCCTCTGAGCCTTCGGAGTCAGGCATTACCACCAAAAAAGCCAAGATTAGTTGGAGTACAAGCAGGAGTGCTGACTCCAAAGTAGCTTACGGCACAAGTAGTGGTTCGTATAACACTGAGGAGCCAAGTAGCTCTAGCCAAGTTACCGACCACGAGATCAATCTGACTGGCCTAACTGCTGGCACTACTTACTATTACAAGGCTAAGTGGACGGATGAAGATGGAAACACTGGAGAATCAGACGAGAACAGTTTTACCACTCAGGCTGCCCCAACTGTATTTGATGTCTCAGCCGAAAACGTGGGACTCACCTCAGGAATCATCCAATACACAGTCAAGGGAGCCTCCAAAGTCAAGATTTATTACGGCAAGACCACTAATTTTGGGGCAGTCAAAGAAGTCTCTACCTCAACCAGTGAGACGACCTACACTACTCAGCTAGCAGAGTTGGATGATGGGACTAAGTACTACTATAAGATCAATACTTTTGATAGCGATAACTATGAATACGATAATCAGATTAACGACTTCACCACCCTGCCCCGACCCAAAATCTCGGGAGTTCGCCTGGAAACTGTGGCTAATGCAGCTCAAACTACCATCCGCGTGACCTGGAGCACCAATACAGAGGTCTCTTCGATTGTGACCTACTACCCAGAAAACAATGCTGGAGAAGCACGGGACGAAGTCAAGGTACTCTTAGAAAAAGGTGCTCATTCAATGATAATTCGTAACCTTGCGGCTCAAACCAAGTACTTCTTGGTGGTCAAGGGTAGGGATAAACTAGGTAACGAGGCAACCAGTGATATTCAGCGCTTCACCACTGCCACCGATACCAGACCGCCTCAAATTCTTAATCTCAAAGTTATTGGTGGCACTATCCCGCCGGTTTGGTTTGCTGCCGGGGATGTTAAGGCACAACTAATTGTCACCTGGGATACAGATGAGCCAGCTAGTAGTCAAGTTGAATTTGGTCAGGGATCAGGCAATACCTATTCTCAAAAGTCCCAATATGACGGCAATCTCACCAACAATCACACGGTTATTTTGTCAGGCCTCGTGCCAAGCCAAGTTTATCACTTACGAGCGATCTCTCAGGACGGCACCGGTAATAATACACAAAGCATTGATTTGGTCACCATCGCCCCTAAGGCTACTCGTTCTGCCCTTGATCTGGTCATTAAGAATTTGTCCGAAGCATTTGGCTTTGTGACAGGAGTCATACCAAAATAACTATGAATCAAGCAAACTCCTCCCAAACTGTCATCACAGTCAAAGATCTGAATAAGACCTTCGAGGTTAGATCTACCAAAGTACCAGTACTCAAAGAGATCAATCTGCAAGTCGCAAGCGGAGAGTTTATCATTATCACGGGCCCATCAGGTTGTGGCAAGTCAACCCTACTGCATATCTTACTCGGACTAGAGCCTCCAACCACTGGCAGTGTGGAGTTTTTGGGACAGCAACTCTATCAAGGGTTAAATGAGGATGAGCGAACCGAGATTCGCAAAAACGATGTCGGGATGGTTTACCAGCAACCCAACTGGATCAAAGCTCTGACTGTGTTGGAAAACATTATGTTTGCCCTGCGAATCAATGGTGAGCTCCATGATGAGGCCAAAAAGAAAGCGTCTGAGGTGTTAAAAATGGTAGGCATGGATAACTGGCAGGACTACATCCCTACCGAGCTATCAAGTGGTCAACAACAAAAAATAGCCTTGGCTCGCGCGGTAGTCACTAGCCCCAAGATTATCATTGCTGATGAACCAACCGGCAACCTAGACTTCAAATCCGGCCAAGAGCTAATGGAGTTACTCCAGAGACTCAATCACGAGGGTAGAACTATTATCATGGTTACGCATGACTTGGAGTACATGACATTTGCCTCTCGCTCTCTAATTATGTTTGACGGTAAAATTGTGGGACAAGCAAAGAGTCATGAGTTAGCAGGGAAAATCGGTGGGTTTAAAAAACTTATGTCCTCAATCAATCCTACCAATAGCGAGACAGAAAAATCATGAAAACACTTAAAAGAAACAAAAAACCAATTCTAAAAACCCTCTGGCGATCTACTTATGAGATCAGTAGTTTTGTTATATTGACTATTTTGTATTCGTTTACCTTACTGCTAAACAGGCTTGGTCAAAAAAATCGCGTGTTAAGATCTGTCTCAGAGAAATTTGACAGCTGGGTAAAGTCGCTTGATAAGGCTGATAAGAGCGGTGTTTCTCGCTTGTACTTGATTGAGATTTCATTTAAAAACATGGCGGCCAAGAAAACTCGCACAATTGTTACCATTGGAGGAATGGCAATTGGAATATCATTCATCGTGTTTTTAGTGTCGATTGGGTATGGCTTGCAACAGCTAGTAATCTCACGTGTGGCAAGACTAGATGAGCTCAAGCAGGCCGAGGTAGTACCTGGACTGTCAGCAGACTTGAGTTTGACTGATGCCACTCTTGCCAAGTTTAAACAAATTACCAATGTTACCGACGTCCTACCCCTGATTGCAGTTGTAGGGAGAGTGTCTTATCAAAACTCTGTCTCCGATATTGCCGTCTATGGTGCTACCGCTGATTACCTCAAGTATTCTGCCTTACAACCTGTTAAGGGCAACTTATTTGAGAGCAATACTACCGCCTTTGATACTACTAATATGCCACCGGTTTTGGGTGTTTCTTCTGTGACGCGTGAGGTGGGTGAGGAAATTGGAGATGTTGAAATCTCGATTACACAAGGAGTGTTTCTCAAGGTGAGAGAAGAGCCAAGTACAGATTCCCCAATTATTGGCTATACCAAGCGAATTGAAGGTAATACTGATGGAGTTGAAGTTTGGGGAGAGAATTTTGAGTCCAATGGTGAGGCAGGTCAAGCTGGAGAAACTGCGGGCGGTGTCCCACTAGGCAAGTGGGTCAAGTCAACATATTTGCTGTGGGATAAGACTCCCTGCAACATAGAAGAAAGTGGCGACTGCGAGGATGGTGAGTACATGGTTGTAAGAGAGGAAGACAACACTCAGACTCAAGCAGAGGGGTTTGTAGCAGAAATATCCATGACCGCTACTCCCAGGGAAATTGTGAGCCAAGTGTTGGGAGTAAGTACTGATGAGACTGACGGGAGCTTGCCGGTCGTAGAGATTGCCAGTGAATCAGCTAGTGCAAATGAGCAAGACATCGAAAAAGTAGATATAAATAGTGAGGCAAAAAAGCAAATAGTAGTTAACCGATCAGTCTTGCAACTACTTAACATCTCGGAGAATGAGGCAATTGGTCGTGAGCTAGACCTAGCCATGGTTGTGGTAGGAGAACTCCTGGATGATCCAAGTAAACGAGTTGAGTCAGCCCCACTTAAGTACACCATTGTGGGAGTGATAGCAGATGAGGGTACGCCAATTATCTACGTGCCATTTATTGACGTTAGATCCATGGGAGTTAACAAGTTTTCTCAAACCAAAGTGATTGTGGATGACAAAAGCAACTTGATCAAAGTTAGAAGCACAATCGAATCGGCAGGCTATGGTACTGTATCCGTTGCCGATACAGTAGCTCAAATTGACAGCTTATTTGCTAATTTTAGATTAATACTTTCTATTCTAGGAATGGTGGCTTTATCGGTAGCGGCACTGGGGATGTTTAACACTCTAACTGTCTCACTACTTGAGAGAACACGTGAAGTGGGCTTAATGAAAGCGATGGGCATGAAATCTGATGAAGTTAAGTCATTGTTTCTCACAGAATCCATGATAATGGGGTTGTACGGTGGGATTTTAGGACTAGTTTTGGGGCTTTTGGTGGGTAAGGTACTCAGCGTCGTCTTATCCGCCTTATCGATTGTAAAGGGAGTCGGGTTTGTAGATATTTCTTACGTTCCACCAATTTTCGTGATCGCAGTGTTATTTCTATCAATGCTAGTGGGTATTGCCACTGGTTACTTCCCAGCTAAACGAGCTACCAAGATCTCGGCACTTAATGCTCTAAGATATGAGTAGTGAATTCTGAATGCTACCTAAAGTTAAGGCGCCAACATACTAAAATTTGACTTTCTCAAGTCCCTTGATATAATTTGATCCAGATTCAATTAATTAAAGTAATTGAACAGGTAAATAGCTGCCCAACGATGAGGTGGCTTTTTTATTAACAATTTTTCAGTACTGCCCGCTGATCAAGAAAGGGGTATGTATGAAGAAAAAAATTATCATCCCAGCAGTTGTGATGACATGGTTGATGACAGCCGCTCCCGTAATGGCTCAAGCAAATGACGTGGGCAAGATCCAAACCTTCATTCAAAGTGTGATCCAAGTATTAGTCACCCTTTCTGGTCTTGTTGCTGCAGGATTTATCGTCTGGGGTGGAGTGGGATATATCACCAGTTCTGGCAACCCAGAAGCCCTAGAAAAATCCAAGAAAACAATTTTGTACTCTGCTATCGGCCTTACTCTAGTCTTGGGGGCATTTGTTCTCTCCAATGTAATTGGTGACTTGGCTGGCACTGCCTTTGGCTCTGGTCAGTAAGATCATTACTTCCTGCCCGTAAACAAAAGTACTAAATGAAGAAATTAGTTAACTACATTTTTACAACTCTCACACTCTTATCTATTTTCACTCGTCCCGTTTTCGCTCAGTCTGCTAGCCCAGGAATAATCGACTATACCAATAGCACATTGGAAATGTTAACTATAATCTCGACCGCAGCCGCGGTCTTTTTTTTAATCAAAGGTGGCTACACCTACATTACCTCCACTGGCAAACCGCAAGCCTTGGAATCAGCTAAGCGCACCATCAAAAATACTGTGATTGGCCTGGTAATGGTATTGTCTGCCAATGTTTTGGTCTCGATCTTTAATAGCTCACTGAATGCGCCAAGTAACACTAGCGGAGGCAGTAATATCGATATGGTGGCAATCGAGACTGTGGAGCCAAGTGACGGCCTTACTCAAGTCCTGATCGACGCGGTTTCAGGCTTTATCCAAAACATTGTGGAGAGCTCGACTGAGCCAATCGTCAATGGAGTCTTAGGATATCTGACTACTACTCCAAACTTACTTGATAACTCTGTGATTCGTGAGTATTGGTTAGTGAGTGTGGGGATAGTAGACGCCTTGTTTGTCGTAGTGGTGGCACTACTAGGCCTCCAGTTTATGAGCGCCAGCACCTTTGGCTTTGAGGAAATGGAACTTGGGCAACTATTACCTAGAATTGGCTTAGCTTTCCTGGGAGCTAATGTCTCGTTATTTTTAGCAAACTATCTCATCATAACTAGCAACGCCCTAGTACAAGCCATACTTGACTCAACTGGTGGACTCAACCACGCCTGGGTAGTGGATGCAATTAACCCTACTACTCTGATTACTGGTACCGCTCCACTAATTATTCTCATCTTCCTAGTGCTATTTCTGATAGTCTCGATAGTTTTGCTTCTCATATATATCAGCCGACTAATCATGATTGCCCTGGGTGCAGTCCTCGCTCCATTTGTCTTTATGATGTGGGCATTACCCAGATTCTCTGATTTTGCCACTATCGCAGTTAAAACCTACTTTGTGAATGTTTTTATGGTGTTTGTCCATGTAGTGATAATACAACTTGCAGGAGCATTCCTGGCTCTACCTGATCACACTGAGAACTCACTGATCTCAGTAGCTGTAGCAATTGGTTTGTTTTTTACGCTCCTTAAAACCCCATCACTGATGATGCAAATGGTTTTTTACACCGCCAAGAGCTCGGCTCTTAAGAAAATGAGCAATCAAGTGGTTAATGTAATTAGCGCGGACAACTCAGCTTCAACAACTAGAGCAGCCGCTAGCAAAGTAAAACTACCTAGAAAGGTCATTGACGGATGAGAACTAGAGTAATCCCAGCTCAAATTACAACTGTAGAAGACAAGATCGTGGGAAGTCTAAACCTCTTGCAGATGCTGATTCTAATGGCACCAGTGTTTTTTACCACTCTAATCTACTCAATTCTCCCACCTACCATGAGTTTTGTAGTCTACAAACTCATCGTCTCGGCAGTAGTATTTGTGACCTGCCTGCTACTATCTCTGAGAATTAAAGGCAAAGTGGTTGTAGATTGGCTAGCAATCTTACTTCGCTACAACCTGCGAGCAAAATATTATGTCTACAACAAAAACGAGACTCACTTAAGAACCATGTATTTGCCTAGCTTTGAACAAGAGCAAGTACTCAAACAAAAACAGGTCAAACTTAAAGTTAAGAAAAAGATCTCTCCTCAAGCTTATCAAGTCAAGAATCTGGTTAGTTGGGAGAGTCTGATTGGTAGTAAAGACATGGATTTTCGCTACAAGGTAAGTAGGAAAGGAGGTTTGAATGTGGCTTTTGAACAAATCAAAAAGTAAGACTAACTCCAGGAAACAAATTGAGATCAAAGAGGTGAGAAATGGAATCCTGATACTACCCAACCATGAGTATCGGCTGGTGATCAAGACCTCCTCTATTAATTTTGAACTCAAGAGCGAAGAAGAGCAGGACGTGATTATTGATAGTTATCAAAACTTTCTTAATTCACTGCCTTGCAACCTCCAAATTTTGGTGAGAGTTCGAGAAGTTGATATTGATCAATACTTAGAGCAGATGATGAGATCAAAAGATATGGAAAAGCAAACAGTCTACAAAAATCAGATCACTAACTACTGCCAATTTATCAAGAATCTGGTGTCTGGCAATAAAATTCTCTCTCGCCACTTCTATATCGTGGTGCCATATCGACATGAGGGCAAAAAGCGTGATTTTGAACTAGTCAAAGAACAGCTCCATATCACCCGCGATCTAATTATGAAGTCTCTAGAGAAGATGGGGATCAAAACCAAGGCACTAGATAGCTTGGAAATACTAGATTTGTTCTATAGCTTCTATAACCCTTCTCAAATTAAGACCCAAGAATTAAAAAGCGAAACCATTGAAGCCTTATTAAGGAATAACTATGTTTAACTTTAAAAATAAAATAAATGCTATCAAAAAAGAACATGCTAAGCGAGTCAGGCGGAGTAAAAAGAGAAAAGTCCAAAAGCTACTTGAGAAAAAGGCCGTCCAGTTTAATTTTGGCGGGCAAGATCAGCTTGACCTCATCTCATATTCAGGACTGGCGGAGGAATCTACTTACTTACAAATGGGTGATAAGTTTGTGCGCACATTATTCATCTCCGGCTATCCATATGTTGCAAGCGTGGGCTGGCTAAATATGCTCATTAACTTTAACCACAACATTGATATCTCACATCACATTGAGCAGATTAATCCACTTCTAGCTCTGCCCAAACTTAATCGAAAGATCACTGAGCTTGAATCCACCAAACGTACTATGCTCAAACAAGGTAAGGTAATTGGTTCTGAGATTACTGATCCACTGGAGTCGGCAATTGAACTTAAGGATAAGATCCAGCGTGGGCAAGAAAAGCTCTTTCAGATCAGTATTTACATGACGATCACGGCTGAGAGCGTGTGCGATCTTAACAAGATCACCACAATCCTAGAAACAGTCATGTCTACTAGACTCTTTTACATCAAGACTGCCACCTTCCAACAACTTGAGGGCCTGCAAACCGCCCTACCCCGAGGAGAGAACAAACTAGGACAGAATCGCAACCTAGATAGCTCTAGTGCGGCGCTAACTTTCCCCTTTGTCTCGTCTGAGTTAGTGCAAGAGTCTGGGATATTGTACGGAATTAACAAATCCAATAACTCTTTGGTAATCGTGGATAGGTTTTCACTCAATAATGCTAACGCCATAATATTTGCCCAATCTGGGAGTGGTAAAAGCTACACCGCCAAAGTCGAGATCTTAAGACAACTGATGCAAGGCACCCGAGTCATCGTGATTGACCCAGAGCGGGAGTACAAACAACTGACTAAATCAGTTAAGGGAACATACATTAGACTCTCTTCAACAAGCAAGGAAAAGATTAATCCTTTTGATTTCTCTCTCAAGTCATATAACGGCAATAATAATCTAGCCGAACACATCCAAGATCTAACCGAGATAGTCTCCTTACTAGTTGGATCGCTTAACTCTGAGGAGCGAGCGGTGATTGATAAAGCACTGATTGCTACTTACAAAAACTTTGGCTTCTCGATGCGAATGAAGAGGTTCAAAGACAAACAAAAGTTCCCACTCCTAAAAGATCTCTACAAAACTCTCAAGAAGATGAAGCAAAAAGACTTGTGTGACAGATTGGAGAGATTTGTCTCTGGCTCACTCTCAACGGTATTTGACGGACAGACTAATGTGAACCTGGATAACCGACTAGTGGTATTTGATATCAAGGATCTGGACGAGTCACTCCGCCAGATTATGATTCTAGCGACTGCTAACTTTGTTCATTCACAAGTCAAGGCTGACCCACAGAAGCGTATTCTAGTGATTGATGAGGCTTGGATTCTCCTCCAACATGAAGAGAGTGCTAGGTTTCTAGCAGGACTAACTAGGCGAGCCCGTAAGCACTATCTAGGAGTCACTCTCATCTCACAACAAGCAAATGACTTTCTTAATCAAGAATATGGTCGAGCAATTGCTTCACAATCATCACTTCGTATCCTAATGAGACAAGACACCACCACGATCAAAAAGGTGGCTCAAGAGTTTAACTTGAGTGAGTACGAACAACGCTACTTACTGACTTGCGACAAAGGTGAAGGCTTAATTATTGCTGATCAAAATCATGTAGCACTTAAGGTGGTAGCGAGTGAAAAAGAGCACCCTCTCTTGACCACTGATCCAAGAGAGATCTACCAATAGCCATGAACATCTATGCCCAAGTAGCAGCAATATTTTCTTTTAGGAAAGAGTTTAAATTCGTTTTAATCGCCTTTCTCGTAGTCATCATGTTGCCAGTGATTGCTGTGTTTATCCTGGCTCACACCGGTATTAATGTTGTGTCAGATGCACTCGTGGGAGTAGATAGTGAAACTAAGAATATCCAGATCCTAGACCCCACCACAGGAGAAGTAGTGAGCGAGGTAGATCACACGATTGCCTGGCCAGTACTAGGGGTCATTACATTAGAATTTGCTCAATCAAGTGGTTATCAAGTTTTTCATACTGGAATTGATATTGCCAACAACTTAGGGACTCCCATCTCTCCTTTGATGCAGGGCAAGGTAGTCTATGCTGGTGAGATCTTCTGGGGATATGGCAAGCACATCATCATTGACCACGGGGATAAAATCACCTCACTTTATGGCCATTTAGATAAGATCTATGTCTTTGAAGGGCAAGAGGTAAAGGTCGAGGATGAAATCGGCAAGATGGGCTCTACTGGCTGGTCAACAGGGCCACATCTACACCTTGAAGCCAGAGTATATGGGATACCAGTGAATCCAAGGACATTTCTTGGAAAATAAAAGGAAAAATTAGTTGATATAATAAGCATATGGATAAAAAAGTTGAACATCTCAAAATGATCCAAACCATCATTACACGAATGAGTGGTAACTTGTTTATTTTAAAAGGTTGGACTATCACTCTCATAATAGGATTATTGACAGTTGCTTCTAATAATGAAGAGGGTATTTACATATTGTTTTCTTTTTTCTTAATTTTAGTTTTTTGGCTACTAGATGGGTTTTTCCTTTCAATTGAACGATGTTATCGTGATTTATACAACTTTGTTAGAAAACAGAAGGATAAAGATATTGATTTTTCAATGGACTACAGAAAACATAAAAAAGGAAAAAATACATGGATTCGCTCGATATTTTCAAAAACTCTCACTCCTTTTTATGGATCATTGCTAATAATGATGTTATTTGTGACACTGACTCTCAAAATTAATACCACGAAAATTCAGTTTTATATAGATTGTGACGAGCAAAATTCAAACAATATTATTGATATAATTAAGGAGTAAGCAGATGACAAGAAAAACATTTTTCAGCTTTCATTACAAGCAGGATAACTGGAGAGCTTCACAAGTAAGAAATAGCTGGGTTACTCAAGATAGGAAAGCTGCCGGCTTTTTTGATTCAGCTGAATGGGAAGAGGTTAAAAAGAAAGATGATGCTGATATAAAGAAATGGATTGATGGCCAATTATCTGGCACCTCAGTAACTGTAGTATTAATTGGAGAAAATACATCAGGGAGAAAGTGGATTGATTATGAGATAAAAAGCAGTCATGGCAAAAAAAATGGTTTACTCGGAATCTACATACATAATAAAAAAGATCGAGAAGGAAACACTACTAGTAAAGGAAGAAATCCTTTTTCAGACTGGTATATAACTAGAGATGGCAAAAAGATATATTTTGCAGAACTATACAAAACTTATGATTGGGTAAATGATGATGGATACAATAACATGGGAAACTGGATAGAAATAGCTGCAGCTAATGCAGGCAGGTAAATAAATATGGGATCACAACAACAATTCGGCCAAAACATTAAGTCAGCTCGTAACAAGACTGGACTAACCCAGCAACAGATAGCTGATAAAGCCAAGATGCATGTTAACTACTATGCTCGTATTGAGCGTGGTGGAGAAAATCCTTCTTACGAAGCACTAGAGAAAATAGTCAAAGCTCTTGGAATTAAATCGTCTGAAGTCTTACCTTTTTAACTAACCTTTTCGAGTAACTTTGCCATCATCAGAAACTTTTACTTTACCTGTTTTTAGATCATCATCAATCTTGTCGATCACTCCACTTGCCATTGTTTTCATACCTTCAATAACTTTGATAGCATTCTCACGAGTAGCATTAGCTGGATCTGATTCCTCAAGCATCTTAAGTACTTTTTGGATTTCTGCTTCTATTGGTTGTTTTGTCATATTTTCCTTTATTGATAGTGGTAGTCTACCATAATTTATATAAATCTCTCGAGTTTCAAAAAATTAAACATCTCCACGGCGAAGCCGCCGCCATCAAAGCGGCGCATAATTTCCCTGCTTTTAATCTGAGATAGTATATTAAGACTGCCTTCCCAAAGAATCTTTCTGTCAATTATCGCTAACTTGCGATGATGATTGCCCTGGCAGATTAGCGCCTGCACCCCAATTTGTTCAAAGTGCTGTATCTCATGCTCCGACTGCTCTTTGTAAGGCTCTCGATGTTCTCTAGGGTCTCTGGTGATGACGTAGACTCTAACTCCACGTCTAACCAGCTTACTAAAGATAGGTGCTAGCTGATTCATTCTTTTAGTAGTGATAAATGGACTCTCGATCACTACTTCTTGTTTGGCCTTGAGTAAATCCGTGGTAAACTGCTTGTAGAAAGTTGACTCGTCAAATAAGGTAGACTTAAACATCGCTTTCCTCCTGTTCTGATGTCTCGTACATCTGGCGGAGTTGCTCAAAATGAGCTAAAAGCGGTTCAAACCACGCGTCACTAGGGTCACAATATTGCCATTTTCTTCTTCCAATGATTGAATTAGTTTCTTGTTTCGAATCTTTTTTTAATTGTTATTAGGGCTTTTTTTTCCACAGATGTAAGTTTTTTTTCTAAGATTTTCTTTTTAAGAATAATTAGTTTTATTTTTTTTGCTTCAGCATCCAACATCATATTAAATAATTCTTTTTTATCTTCGTTTTTTTCTTTCTCAATTAAATCAGATAGAATAGATGAATTATAATCAGGCATAAGTGAAATCCAAAAATTTAAATATCTAAGTGCATATTTTTTATCTATCCTAAAAAGATATTTTTCAATATCTTCGTTATTTTTCTGTAAAGGAGACTTATCAAAAAACTCCAATAAATTATAAAATAATAATAATATTTTATTTTTAACTTGTCTTAAAAAATTAGCAATCATTTTTTCTTTTTTTTAGTTTTACTATTTTTAACATCTTTAAACATTTCTTCTTCCATAGCAAACAGTTCTTTATCTGCTTTCTCTCTCTCTTCTTTTATCAAGTATGGAGATAGCTTCATCATTAAAGAATCTCTTTCTTTTTCAAGAATTGAAACATTTCTTTTTTGAAGAAAATAATCTATTAAAATAAAAATAAAAACGACCAAAATCCATCCAGGGATAAACATATTTTTCCTTTAATTTTAAAAAATATCTAAAAATAAATTATATACTAGTTAAATGTTCACAATAACTAGATTTGAGTACAAGTTATTAAGACTGATATAGTAAATTAATGATAAAAGTCTTACCTGTACCAACTGAAGTAAAAGGATTAGAAATTTCAAACTCAAGATTTCCTAAAGCTTGGGAGACTGTAGAAAAATTTAATAAAGCACGTAAAAATGGTTACTGCATAGAAGCACTATCTCTATCTATTAATATTCTTAAATACTATTTATCAATAACCATTGAAATGTATCTTGAGCAACAAAAAACTAAGAAAAATAAAATAAGAAAAATTCTAAAAAAAGAAAAGGATGTTATAGAACTAGCTAACTATACAAGGCAAGTTGAAATATTCACCACAAGTGAATCAAGAAAAATAAAAAACTATTGGAATAAAAGAAATGAAGTTTTACATAATTTCATCAATGGAGTAATAGAATACGAAAATGTTTGTTCAGAATTAAGAGATCATTTTGAAATATGCAATCTTGTTTTTAAAAAATCCTTTGATATAAAAATTTGTCCAAAAGAAACTCATGAGGGTCAAATAAGACAAAAAATAACATTCTCTCCAAAAGTAGTGATTGGAAAAAACAAATAATTAACAACTCCACACCGTTCAAATCCCCTTACTGAGTAATTAAACCGAGTTGTCTCATATCTGGTATAAAGGTATTAAATAAGTCCACTAGATCACCAATGATCTCGTTCGTATGTGGAACACGAAGGGTCACAATTTACCCATATATAAATATAGACATCTATTATTAAATAGATAAAAATATACTCCCCTCAAATTACTAATAATGTTCATAAAAAAAACAATTTATGATACATTTAATATGTACAAATAAAATAAAGGACATAAGCCATCATGGAAATAATGAGCGATAGAGAAAGAAAATTAAGAATGTTGATTGGAGGAGAAGCATTAAAACCCATGAGTGATCTTTTAGCATCATTAGCTAGAAATGAAAATCTACAAGGTTATTCAGATGAAGAAATACTAGCTCAAATTAAAGACACCATTGGAATGCTTTTAGATAGAGCAAAAGAAAATGACTCTCTTGCAGCTTACAGAAAATCAGAGAAAACAGAATAAAATCTAGTTTGATAGTTCAAATCCCCTTACTGAGTAATAAGCCCAATTGTTTTATATCTGGTAGGAATGTATTGAATAGCTTTACCAGGTCTAAAATAACCTGGTTCTGATGTGGAAGGCCTAAGGTCACAAGTAAAATGATTAGATCAACACAGAAAAACAATCTTTGGGTATTCGACATAGATGGAGTATTAACTGATCCTATCTCCAAAAAAGTAGATAATCCAGCAATTTTCTCCTTTCTTAATAAGAGACTTAGTAATAATATTCCAGTTTTGTTGAATACAGGCAGATCATCAGATTGGGTTATTAAAAACATCTGCAAATATATTGATAAGAAACTATCAAAAAAAATGTTTTTTTGTGTCTGTGAAATGGGAGCTGTTATATTAAAAACAGATCAAGATGGCAACTATACCTCAAAAATCACAGAAAATAATATTATTCCAATACAATTAAAAAATACTGTTCAAAGTATTGTTGATTGCATTTACCATGACTCAATGTTTGTCGATCAGAGTAAGAAAGCTATTCTTACCATAGAAATGATGAAGGGGTTTCCTTTGGAAAAATATAGGTTGGAGCAAAGCAAACTAAAGGCAACGATAGATATCATCTTAAAGAATTATTATCCATCTATTCACATAAGACCCTCATCGTCTACCATTGCTATCGATATTAAACCGCAAAACTTTGATAAAAAGCTTGGAGCATTCAAAATTTATAAGTGGCTTAATGAGCATCATTTCATTTTAAAAAACCAATTAAAAATAATTTGTTTTGGAGATTCTGTTTCTGACATGCAGATGAGCGATTTTTTTTCAGAAAAAGGTCTAATGACTGAATTTGTTTTTGTTGGTGAGAGCAAACATTATTTGAATGCGCTTTACCCAGTTTTTACAACTTCAAAAAAATATACAGATGGAGCTCTCGAATACTTACAGTGTATATGACACACTAAGTTAACAAATAAAAAAAATTATTCTTTTCTTATTCCAAATAAAACATTAAATATTTTTTATTTTGCTAAAAACATAATTATTAGATAAATCTTTCTTATTTAACAATAGTGTTCCAGAAATCATGACAAATAAAGGAACACTTACAGCAACCAAAGAATGAACTGTATTGACAAACCACCAAGAAATTCCACCTAAATAATTTGTTTTTGAAGAAGTAATATTTTCAGCATGAATCGCAACTACACCTAAAATAGATAAAACTCTAGCCAAATCTAAAGATAAAACTCTTTTTTTCATTATTAAAATTATACATTCAAACAATCATGATTTTACTAGCTAACATTAAAATAAATACCCTATTTTCAACAAAATGTTAAAATATGAATATGAACGAAACAGATAGAAAAAGAGATGAATCTCAAGCTGCAGACATAAGAAAAAGACAAAATTGGGCTGCAAAATTTTCAAGAAGAAAAACATATCAAAAAGATGAATTAATCGATGATCTAAATACTGACTCTTTTATTGCTCAAGCCCTAAAAAATGGCCTAAACCTTGTCAGAATAGCCAGAGAAGCAGCTGAAGAAGCAGCCAAAAAAAAGGATTAGTTCAGAATCAATTTTTAAATTAAGAAATCGTTAACATGAGAAGTTATTGCTAATAATGTTTGGCGCATTTTTAATGCGCCAAACATATATAGCGTTATTGATTTACCAAAAGTTCTGCATTCTTGGGCAGAAATCAACGACATCACCATTGAAAACATCTTTTGCAAATTCTGGATTATCAAGAATATCCTGAAGATGATCTCGTAGATCTTCATCACAAGCACACTTTGTATGTGTACCAGGCTCGACATAGTCTGTCGAGTCAGGATTATTGAGCATCTCAGTGACCTTAGCCACTAAAGCACTCACAGAATTTACGCTAGCAATCAATTGATGGTAGAAATCTGCCAAATGAACAGCATTTGGATCATTGTGGTATTTGCCTTGCATGATTCACCTCGTGAAATATATTTCTCCATAAAGGAGATGTTGGATGGTCAAAATCTAAAGAAAGTTTTCTCCAAATTTTGACCATCCAAATTTCAATAAATGACAACAAAAGCAATTCTCATGTTAACGAACTATAAAAAAATATTTTAAAAACTCTAAACAAACACTGCAAAAGCATTTATAGAGTGATTAAAACGGCAGTTAGTATAACAAAATATATCAATATAGTCAATGTTATAGGATATATAGTCTATTCATTAGCCCACCTCAAAGTTGAAAACATAATCTCCAACTCCTTAGCAGTAAAACCAGACTCCTCATTAATCTCTAAACCATACAAATAGTTGTCTTTAACATTGTAATAGGCCAATGGAAAGTCAATAATCCTAGTACTAACCTCTCCTGTCCAAGCTGGGAACTCAGCTGGCTCAGAAGTCACTACTTTGGGAATACCAAGCCCAGTGGTTGGCAAAGAACCGGCCTTAACCTTCCTAGCCTCCTCTTTCTCTTCAAGAGAAAAATATTCTGCTGTTTCTGTTCCGCTCGGAACATAACTGGGTAGTTCTCGACGAGAAAAAAAGAAGCCAGTTGCATAAAGATCTTTTTCAGCAAGCTTATCTGTGCCAATAGACTTGTTTCTCACCGTAACCCACTCAGAAGAATATAGATCTGGCCAATATTCAATTGAAACATAGCTGGGACATGAAAACTCAAGATTCAATTGCTCTATTTCACATGTCTCATACTTCCCGATAGCTAGTAGATAGCGCAACTCAAGATCTTTCTTTAAAGAAATAATCTTAGGATTTTTAGGGAACAAAAACAAAGGAGAAATAAGAATTAAGAATAGAACAAAAACCATTAATAGGTTGTTTTGTTTTTTTAAAATACTTTTCTTTTTCATTGAATTGGCTTGACCCTTACTTTACTAATTTGCCTACTCATTTCATTTCTTGTTATCTCTAGCTTTTCTCCAGGCTCAACAACTACGTATGTAAACCAATCAACAGAGACATATTCTTTTGCTCCAGCATTATCCAAAACCAAATGATATTTAGCCGCAGAACTGCGATTGGCTGAAACATATTTTTCCAATAACAAACTAGATTGAGTTATATAACTAGATTTGTACATTCCCATAAACCCTTTGATACCCAAGAAAATAAAGGTAAGGCTAAAAACAATGAGAGCCAGTGGCACAAAATATTTTAAAAATATTTTCTTTTCTTTTTTAAAGGCGATTTTAATTGCAGCTAATAAACAAATGCCTACAATAAGATAAAGTAAATTAGTTGAAAATAGCCTTGGGTACTGAGTAATCCATGTTCCAGCTTCAACCTTTATTTCACCAAATAAAATTAATGATTTAATTGCCTCAAAAATAGGCATCACTAGTTCTATGGCAAAAAGCTCGATTAAGACTGCTATAAAAACAATAGCAAAGGCTAATAAATTCTTTTTCTTTTTATTTTTATTTTTCTTATTAAATAAAACAGCAATTGTTAGTGTAATTGCTAAAAAACTTAGTCCTAAAAAACCAAGTATTTCATATATAGGGGAGATTACAAAAAAATCTATTAGGGAACGTAAATTGTCCATATATCAATAATACAACTCATCTTCTCTCGCTGTCTATGAAGAGAGTCTTATTAATAGATAACTATAAAAACATATTTTTAATATTAATCTTGTATACTGGATTTAGTATTAATAAAAGAATATATGAAAAAAATTTTATTTAGTTTGTTATTAATTTTTGTGTTAATCATTGGTTTCCTATCATATATAGGTGTAGTTCCCTTTATTTCTCCTTTGATTACTAAACCCAAAGATCTTGGTATTAAAGCTGATCCAGCTTTAGTTGCAGCATTTGACATTGCCCATGAAATGAAAAATGAATTGCCTGATGGAAAAATTCCAGCTGATAGAGAACCAGAATATGAGGGTAGTAAGAAGCTAGATATTAAAGTTAGTAGTGCTGAAATTACTTCTATTTTGGCCTACTGGAAAAATCAATATAGCAAAAGCCCTATTAGAGATGTTCAAGTCAGAATAAATGATGATGGTACTGGGGAGGTTTCTGGTATTTTAGAGCTTTCTACCGCCATTATGCTAGCTAAACAACTCGATTATAGTGATGAGGATATTGAAAAAGGCAAGTCATATGTTAAGTATGTTGCCGGAGATTTGCCTTTCTATATGACTGGCGTTGCCAATGTTAAAAACAATCAAGTTACTCTTAGTCCAACTACTGTAGAGATTGGTAGAGTTGCCCTACCAGAGTCATTGGTAGCTCCAGTTTCAAGTGCTGTTGCAGATGTTATTGAAAGAAGAATGAGTAAAGTAACTAATTTGGATGTACAAGAACTAACTCTTGAGCCAGGTGGCGTCCATTTGGTTGGTACTATTCCAGATACTGTAAAGTAAAAAAAATAATTGAAATAAGCAATAAAAAACCCGTGGTCTTAACTAAAAGATCACGGGTTTTTTTACTTATTCAATTTCTTCAATAAAGAAATATCCTAGCATTCTAGTAACAATTGATGTTGCTACGACTGGCAAAGCAAACCAATTGAAAATAAAGCCTGATTTTATACAGTCTGCATCTCTTAAAACATAGAATGTTCCGATTAGCAATAAAGAAATTCCAGTTATTACTATGTTTCTAAGATTATCTTTGCGTCCCTTGAGAACTACTTCTGCTATTAATAGGCCTACAAATTGTAAGCCAAGTAATATCCAAGGTAGGTTGGTGTTAGTAGATTTACAATTAACATCTTCTGCGCCAAGAACTTGTCCTGCTGGATTTTGTTCTTCTTCAATAGTTTCTTTTTCGTTTACTACTAGTTCCTCTTGGACTGGCACTCTTGGTAATGAGGCTATTACTGAACCACCTCCGGTTGTTTCACCTAATACCTGACCTTCTGTAGTAGTAGAAGTACTAGCTACTGGGTCAATGATGAATTTAACAGAAGACTCCTTGAAGTTTCCAGCAGCATCCATTGCTTTAACAACAAATGTCCATTCTCCGTTATAAAGATTTTTCATTTCTTGTTTAAAGACGTCTGCACCTACTTCAACTCCGCTGCTATCACCTGATTCATGTCTCCATGAGAGAACATATCTGGTAATATCAGAGTTATTGGTTGGTTTTTCCCATTTGCCAATAGCTGAGTCTAGAGTGATATTTTCAACCTTAATGTTTAGAGCGCTGTCTATTGGAGATGTTTTGTCATACTTAACTTCTTTAATTCCTGTTTCGGTGACATTGCCAACTTTATCGGTGCCTCTGTAGTAAAGGATGTTTTGTCCTTCTGTTGGAGGTGCAATGGCAGCTGAATATGTGGACCATGAGTTGTTGTTCCAACGATATTCGATTTTGCCCAGTTCATAGTTGTCTGTTGCAGATAATTTTAGAGTTGGCAATGTTCTATACCAACCGTTATCTCCGTCAGCAGGATTGGGATCTATGTTCACGGTAACTTCGGGGATTGTTTTATCAAAGACTACTTTGATGGTATAGGTGTCTTCAGTGTTACCTGCTTTGTCTACTGCATGAGAGGAGATTGTATAAATACCCTCTGGAGTCTCTGGAAGCTGATAGTTCCAAGTATTTGTGCCTTCAGCTTTGAAGGTTACCAATGTACCTACCCAATTACTGCCATTCCAATACATGGTGCTGGCAGGATCATTGAATGGTTCATGTTTTATAGATAATAAGACATGGTCTATTCCAGATCCTGTATCTGCTGCAGTACCTTCTATGAGGCCGTTGAAAGTGGTTGTTTCTACTGATCCGCCATCTTCAAGTTCATATGAGGTTATGGCACTAGTTGGCTTAACGGTGTCTATTACAAAGTGTAATCCCAAGACATCTCTAAATTGGTTTATAGATGGGATATCTTTTCTAGTGGCACTGTCATAAATATGATGTGCCAGGTAGTATTCACCATCTGGTAATTCTGAGGTACATTCAGAAAAAGATCTTGGTGTTTCAAGAACAAAATTTGTTCCAGATAGATTTACTAGGTTGGGATTTTTTCTCCAGCCACAATAGGATTTTTTACCATTATTGCTAAAGGCAAAGGTGCCGTTATCCTGTGCTTGGAAGATTACAAATGAATCCCAATAAAGACCTGATGATGGATCACTATCTTCATAGTTACCAGTAAAGCTGAATTGATTTACAAACTGGCCATAGGCTATTGGATCAGTGATTTCTTTAGTGTCTTTGTAGTAGGTGTGTTTTGCAGTTGGTGCTTTTGTATCGATTAAGATTTTTTGTTCAAATGACTTACTATTCCCAGCTTTGTCAGTTGCAATAACTGTCATGGTGTATTCACCATCTGCTAATACATCACTAATAGTAGCTTCCCAGCCACTACTAATGTTTGCGGCGTAATCATGTCCATTTACATTTAGTACTACGGAGTCAATGTCAGGACTTATTAGACTACCTAATATGACTGGTGTGTTGTAGTTTGTTACAAATACCGTTTTTGTAGTGCCATTGGGATATTTAATTAAGTCTATGGAAATTTCTGGAGAAGTGGAATCATAAATTATTTTACAACTTCCATCTAAAGTTTCTCCAGTTAATGACCAATCTGATTTATTTCCAGCTTTATCAACTGACCTAACTGAAAAACCATAAGCTCCGTCAGTTGGCGGCATCCAAGAATTTTGTAATTTTGGAACATATAAAATAGTTTCATTTAAACCTTGTGCTCCGGTTGGATGAAAAGACGAATACTCGTAGTGGTCAAAATCACTCTCTGTATTATCATCCCACATTGGAACAGAAACTTGTCTTTTTGAAATATCTCCACATTGATAATATTTGCCATCTGAATTTAAAAATTTTAATCCAGTTGGTTTAGATGGAGCAGTACTATCAATTTTAAATTGTGTGCGTGATGCCCATCCTGGATTACCTGCATTATCATAAGCCCAAGCAGCAACTTCATAGTAACCATCTGAAACATTACATGTTCCACCATTATTAATATTTAAGGACCAATTTCCACCATCAATTGTTGCTGATAAGCTAGTACACCCAGGAATCAATGTATTTGTATTTTTGTTATATAAATGCATTGACACAGAAGCAACACCTGTTTCTAAATCACTAACAGTACCGCTAATAGTAGTAGGAACACCTGCATAAGATTCATCTATTGGGGATGTAACAACTATTTTTGGCGCAGTATTATCACCTAATGTTTCAATTTTAAAAGAAACTGTTCCGTTTGGACTCCAATTATCATCTTTACGAAAAACTTTATATCCTGCAGCTCCACCGTCTGTATACCAAGATTTTGTAGAAGTATTCCAAAATAATTCATTCACATTATCATCACTTCCGACATTAACAGATTGATTATTAGGAACAGCTACATTAAGAGAGTTGTAAGGCCCATCAACTCCAATTGGAGAAACACCATAGCTTTGTGTATCATATGCAATTCCAACTATTACATCATCAGGCAAGATTACATTTAATCCACTCAAATCAAACTCTGCATTGAATGCAAAACCATTGTTACAAACACCATTTGAATCTTTCCATCTACTGTCAGAACAAAATGGGTCAGCAGCCGGTCTCCATGGAATTGTAACTGATTTCGTAGTTGTGACTAAAAGTTCATCAGGAATACCATTTTCATCCAAATGAGAACTATAAACATTTACAGTAATTGGATGAATCCAATTACTGCTATTGTACCTAGGATCGCTAGTATAATCTGAAAATTTTGCCCAAGTAACCATAGTCACAGTTATCTTTTGTAATAAACGTGCAGTTCCAGCCAAATGAACATAATCACCAAATTCACTTGTTTGAGTTGCTTGAAAACCAAGACTTGGATAACTAGTCTCAGGAGTAACGCTTGGAGTAGAGTTATAAACAACAACAAAAACCGTAAAATGATCCAACCCATCCACACTAACCTCATTATCCACAACAGACTCCTCAACACTAGACACATTAAGATCATTTAAATCCTCTGTATAAACAACTTGAGCATTATCATTTGCACCCTCAGGAACAGGCAACTTAAGATCATAAGCAAAACTACCATTCTCCATAGAAGAAGAAATGTCATAAGCAACATTGCTCACCGCACCAATAGCACTAACCTGTTCTTCACTAAGCTCTACTTCTCTAATAGACAAAGAACCTGCTTCGGCTGGAAGCTTTATAAATGTAACCTTGACCTGTTCATTTTGAGGAGCAACATAAGTAACGCCTGCAGAAACCTTAGCAATAGAAGCTAAACCATTATGAATTAACCAAAGCTGATTATTCTTGTAAGAAAAATCTGCCTCATAACCAACACTCGGAAAACTAATTTTCCCACTTGAAAACTCATCGGGAGAACACTCAGTAGTAGAGCAAGAACCAAGATAAACATCAGCCTTAACAACACCATCAGCAACCTGAGCCATACTCTGTACAGCCTGATTTATATCTCCATTAGAATACTCAATAACATAATCAAGATTTTGGTCAGCCTTAACAGAAAAAGAAAGCTTATTAGTATTACTATTAAAAAACAACTTCACACTAGAAACATCAATATTTACCTGACTCTCCTGAGCATAAGCGGGAGAAGCAAAAAGAATAGAAAGAGGAAAAAGATTTTGAACAAAAATGAGAAAAATATAGAAAATAGAAAAAAACTTTTGATTAAACTTGCGAAATAAACTCTTCACCTTTAAACCTTCTTTTAATTACTATTTAAAGAATATAACCAGGCAGAAATAAATCGTTATATATCAGACAGATGCTATCAAAAGACAAACAACTGCTACAACCATTCTAAACCAAAAAAAGAAAAAATAAATAGCAATATAATGAAAAATAGCTTGATTAATCCAATAAACCAACTGGCAAACAATCAACCAACTCCTCATCCCTAGTCCAAGCACCAACCTCACTATAACTAGAATCAGAACTCTTATATCTATTCACCGTATGCTCACCAATGGGAATCTCCGGATTATAAATTACCTCCTCGATCCACTGCTCATTACCAGTAGAACCGCCAGCATAAACCCTAGTAACCCAAGCCAAATCTAAATTAGTCAAATAAACCTCCTTCTCCTCCTCAAAAGCACCACTCTCCACCTCAACCTTATCATCTGGAATCACCAGCTCCACACAAACCAAAGGATCCTGATAAAGATAAGAAGGACCACCTACACTACAAGAAAAATATGGATTAAGCCTCGAAGAAGAACCGCGATGCATAAACTTCAAAGCCTCTCTATTCGCATACTTAAACAAAAAACCTCGCACCACAGCAGCACTATCAGTAGTAGAAACCATAGCCACCTCCTCTGCACTTGCAGCCGGAAACAACTGAGGCAAATACTCAAAAACATTTTCAGGAGAAATATCCTCACTAAAATTAAAAAATAAACCAGAACCAACTAAATAATACAGATAATGAGCAATATCCTTAGAAGAAATCTTATCCGTCAATGGATCAGTCAAAACCTCAGCATTAAGCTTGGCATGCTCAATCCATAAATTAAAATCCTCCTGACCCATAATCCGATAATAACGAACCTTTCTCCCTTTCCTATCCTCACTAGCAACAGCAACCTTAGCCTCACGACCAACCTCATCAAACAAATAATTATAAAGCCTCTGCCTCATTGAACTAGAAGTTTCCCTACCCAAAGCCTCAGCAATAGCAGCCCTCTTCTCTGCATCACCCTGCCAAGACCTTATCTCAGGCCTAGCAACCTCTTCCTTAACACCCACCTGATCTTCTTCTAACACAACTAAAATGCTACCACATTTATAAAACTTAATAAGTATACTTAATTCTTAGAAAGAAAAAATGTTTTCCATAGAACACCTTCGCAGCTTCAGAATCTATCAAATAGCCATCTTCGACGTTGCAATCTCATACTTAGCTATTTACCTTCTCTCTCCGCTCCTCATCAAACTATTTAGAATCATCAACATCAACACCAACAGAAGCAACTGGTTATGGCTCATGTTCCCCATCAGCATCATAGTTCACCTCCTAATTGGCCAGGAAACCACACTCACCAAAATAATCCTTGAACCAACTGACAATTTACCCATCAAAGCACTTATATTATTCATGCTAATCATGGGCCTAAGAAAAAACTAATTAACTAAATATATGAACGAACAATCAGCCTTGTGGGAATACACAAACATCGCCCACCAACACGCCAAACAAATCAATAAATTTCAACAAAACATCAAACCTGATGGCCGTAGAGAAAACCTCTACCAAGGCAGAGCCATCATCGGTAGAGACACCCCAATCAACGGCGGCGTATATTTCTACAACCAAGACGAAGCAGTAGTAGTTGACGACCAAGCAGACAAAAGACTAATGCCCATCTATGGCTCTGTCATCCAAAAAATTGAACAAATCAGAAGAACTGGGATAGACCCTAAAGGCCAAATCCTAAACATCGTCTATGAAACTGTAGCCAGACTCATGCCATACGACACCGGAGCTGGTGACAGAGTTCATCAACGCGTTGGAGACAACCACAAAGTATATTTAGGCGAATTCATTGGCGGTGGAGTTTGCAGACACCAAGGACTACTCGCGGCCTACTTACTTGAAAAACTAAAAACAAACGGCTACGTAAGAGGCACTGTTTCAGTTGATAGAAACCAAATCCTAGGCAGAGGCGGACATGCTTGGGCTCGTTATACTAATAGTGCCGGAGTTGTATATATCCTGGACGTAGCTCAACATTATTTAGGTGAACTAAAAAAGAAAAAAAATTTACTAGCCTGGAACTATGAAAGACCTGAAGACAAAACCCTTAGAAAAAATGAGAAAAGAAACAACGGCGGCTTCTGGCAAAACTTCCAAAGAGGACTAAGAAAAATCTTTAACCCCTATAAACCCCACTGATCATCTTGATATTCTGGCCGAGCAAAAACCATAGCCATCTCCTCGGCAATAGCCTTCATATCCCCTTGATTTAAGGCCTCAAAACCATCATAAAAACCAGTTGACCTATCTGGCAAATTAACTGCTTCAGGAAAAGGCTGCTTAACCGCATCTCTAGCCCTTCCAAAAACATGAATATGTAAGACAGGCCTTTCACCTCTCTTAAAAGCCCAATTACCCAAATCCTCCAAATTAACCCACACCACAGCAACACCTCGCTTATTCATCGCAGTCATCAAAGCCTCTCTCACCACTCGCTGCAACCTAATCAACTCAATTGACTCCTCAACCGACAAATCATTAATACAACTAACCTCATTATTTTTAGGAAAAATTCTTAAATGACCACCATCAGCACGACTAACAAAAGGCTGAGGATGCCTACCAACAGTAAAATTCTTAGTTTGAAAAACCAAATCTTCAGACATTACCAGGCAGAATCTACTTGATAATAACGACGATCATTAATTAAACGACCATCTGGCAAACGAAAATCTTCCTTCAGCTCCAACGTAGTAGGCTGAAAAAACTCACCCTCAAACTCCACCCTCATCCCAGATTCAGTGCGCAAATCACCCATATACAACTTTCTACCCTCTATCCGAAACTCCTCTTTAACAGGGGAATGATCATGTTGAATACGAAACTCAGTGTTATTAGAGTGAAAATATATCCTGGAATAACAAGGCCAATCCTTACCAGTCCTAAAAATCAACTCATCACGAGTCCTACCCTCTAAAATAATTCTATAAACCCTAGAAAACGGCTCTGTCATCCTAATATCAAAATTCAACTTATCAGGATGCTTAAGAAAATGATATAGAGCCATAATCACGGCTCCAGAATGAGGTTGTAAAGATTTGGCGTAACGAGGTTGTGGCATTTTACTTCAAGTATTGTACCTCATTTTACTCTTTGCCTAGCCATCATTTTGTTTCTATAATAACCATATGGCCGAGTTCTTTTTCAATCTCAGCAGTAACTTTAAAAAATTTTTCGCTCCCTTCCCCCATTTTCCTAAAAAACTCCTCTCAACATTTATCCCGCTCATCCCTTGGTATTTATTTTTGCGTGGTTTAGTAAAAATAGTTCAAGGCTTACGCTCACTTTCTGGTAGCTTCCAATTTGGTTCACTACCCAAAGTCTTCAGCCATCTATTGGATATCAACCCCATTTACCTTTTTTGGGACGGAATCTTCAACCTCTTAGTTGGAATCTTATACTTCTCAGCCTTCACCGGCTTAGCTCAAAAGAAAACTCAAACAAAGGGTTGGCAAAACTGGTTTCAAGCGTCGGTCGCATTGGCTGGAATCAGACTCTACGCCATAATTTTCCATCAAACATCTGTTTTCTGGAGCCTAACCTTAACCCTAATTGGCTGGTATCTAATCTTTGAATTCGAACGAGTTTTTGACGAAAAAACAATAACAAAAAAATCCTCCCCAATCAAGAAAAAATCATAGTTGAACGTGATTTGACAAAGCTCATTAATTCCAAGTATAAATGAGTATGACAAAAGTATGACATAAGGAATATTTCAGTTATGACTCTTAAAAAAATAACCACTGAAGCAGTTGCAAACAAAAGAGTATTACTCAAAGTTGACTACAACATCCCCACTAAAACAGATCGCCACAACAAAGTTGTGACGGACGATACAAGACTAAGAGTCACTATCCCTACCCTAGAATTTCTCATTAAAAACAAAGCCAAAATCATCCTTACTTCTCATTTCGGTCGCCCAAGCGGCCAAATTGTAGAAGCCCTGCGCATGGACCCCATTGCCAAACAATTAGAAAAAATTCTTGGCAAAAAAATTCAAAAAATAAACGTCCCAGCTGGACCAGAAGCAGAAACTGCAGTAGCCCAACTCCAACCAGGAGAAATACTCATGTTAGAAAACAGCCGCTTTCACCCTGGAGAAAAGAAAAACGATTTAAACTTTGCCAAAGACCTAGCAAAACTAGCTGATATCTATGTAAATGACGCATTTTCCTCAGCACACCGTGCCCACTCAACAGTAGTTGGCATCACCAAATACCTACCAGCCTATGCTGGCTTTGCCCTAGCTGAAGAAGTAGAAATGTTAACCAACCTAACTCAAAAACCAAAGCGCCCTTTTGTCGCCATAGTCGGTGGAGCAAAAATCTCTGATAAAGTTGAGGCCATCCGCAATCTCAGCAAAGTAGCCGATGTAGTTCTCGTAGGAGGCGGTGTTGCAAACAACTTCCTCAAAGCAGAAGGCTTAGACGTATTCCACTCATATCTTGAAGACAAACCAGCAGATACCAAAAAAGAACATATCTCCTTTGTTGCAGTAGCTGAAGAACTAATTAAAGATACTAAAACTGAAAAAATGATGCTTCACGGCTATATTCCTTTACCAAAAATCATTTACCCATCAGATGTGGTAGCAGCAGATGACATGGACCATCCAAAAGAAAAAAAGATTATTGACCTTAGTGATGGCACTGATGATGAACGTCGCAAAACCTGGATGTACCTAGATATTGGCCCCAAAACAGAACGCTTATTCCGAGACATTATCCTCGAAGCCCAAACCATTTTCTGGAATGGACCAATGGGTGTTTTTGAACAACCAGACTTTGCCTCTGGCACCAAAGCCATTGCCACGGCCATAGCAAAAAGCAGTGCCCAAACAATCATTGGTGGCGGAGACACCATCAGCGCAGTCCATCACCTTGGACTAGCAGATCGCTTTGACTATATCTCTGCTGCAGGAGGCGCTGCTCTAGAATTCTTGGGTGGCAAAGTACTCCCCGGCCTTGAACCATTATTAAGAAAATAAAGAAAGTGGTTTATGCGCACCAAAACTAGACTTACCATCACTTTATCTGAAGAGATCTTAAGTTCTGTAGACGCCCTTGTTAACGGAGTCACCATTCGTAATCGCTCTCATGCAATTGAAACCCTAATCAAACAATCTCTCTCACCATCAATTCAAACAGCCATAATTTTAGCTGGAGGAGAACAAAACAATCAAACCAACTCTGCCCTAACAAAAATAAATAACAGCTATTTATTAACTCACACCCTAGCAAGCCTTAAAAAACATCGCATCAACAGAGTCATTATTTGCCTCAACCAAAATGAAACTGAAATCATGAGAATCTTTGGCAATGGTGAAAACCATGGCCTTAAAATTGAATACCAAATCGAAGACACTCCACTTGGCACTGGCGGCGCAGTGAAAAAAGCAGAACAACTACTCCATGGACTACCATTCTTAGTCATCCACGGAGATGTACTAACCAATCTCAACCTTTCAGAACTATGTACTTTTCATTTCTCAGAAAAATCTCTAGCAACCATTGCTGTCAAACCAAGATTAGGAGAAAAAAAATACGGCCAAGTATTTATTCAAGGAAATAAAATTGCCAGATTCTTAACTACAAGCGAAAATGCTGGCATCAGCATTATTAATACCGGCATCTATGTTTTTGATACCAAAATCTTTGACTACTTCCCTCAAAAAAACATCTTCAACCTAGAAAAAGAAGTCTTTCCAATTTTGGCCAAACATCAACAGCTAAGTGCTTCAATCTTCCAAGGACCCTGGTTTGAAGTAACCAATGAACAAAACCTCAAAGAAGCTAGAGCCCGTTGGAGCGAGTTAGAAGCAAATATCTAAAGGAAAACAATGGAACAAACCTTAGCCCTAGAACTTTCTCATGCGATCGAATTAGGCGCTATAGCCGCTGCTAGAGCAGCAGGATATGGAGATAAAGAACGAGCAGATGATGCTGCTGTCATTGCTATTCGCACCCACCTAAACACTGTAGAATTTGACGGCAAAATAGTAATTGGCGAAGGCGAAAGAGATGAAGCCCCAATGCTATATATTGGTGAAAAAGTAGGCACTGGAGAAGGTAAAGAAATAGACATTGCCGTTGATCCTTTGGAAAATACTAATGCCACAGCCACCCTTGGACCTAGAGCTTTAACAGTTCTAGCAGCCAGTGAAAGAGGTGGTCTTTTTCATGCACCAGATATGTACATGGAAAAACTAATCGTACCACCAGAAGCAGCTGGCAAAGTTCATCTTGATGACCCAGTAAAAACAACCTTAAAAACCTTAGCAAAAGTACTTGATAGAGACATTGATGATTTAACAATCACCATCCTCGATCGAGATAGACATGAAGAACTAATTGCTCATGTCAGAGAAACTGGTGCCAGAGTTAATTTAATTCCTGATGGAGATCTTATTCCGGGTGTTGCGGCCTGCATGAGAGGTACTGCCATCCATGCTGTAATGGGCATCGGCGCTGCTCCTGAAGGCGTAATGACAGCAGCTGCCCTTCGCTGTATTAAGGGCGAGATGCAAGCCAGATTCTGGCCGAAAAACAAAGAAGAAGAAACAAGACTTGTAAAAATGGGTGGTAAATTAAAGAAAATTTATACTCAAAACGAACTAGCTGGTGGCAAACACATTGTTTTCTGCGCCACTGGCGTTACTTCTGGAGAATTACTCAATGGTGTTAGATTTTTTGGAGACGGGGCTCGCACTCACTCATTAGTAATGACCAATCAACTAAACAAAATCAGATTTATCGACACTACTCATGTTTTTAATAAAGAAACCATGGAATATCGTATGTATAGTTATTAACAAGGAAATATATGAATAAAAATATTGACACCTTAGTCTATCAAGCAGTTTTTGGCTCTGACCAAGAAAAACAACAAGCTCGTTTTGAAATTTGGCAAATGGGCATTGAAGCTGGAGTAATTCCCAGTTCTATCCATGAATTTTATTCAGCTCGTGGAAAAAAACAACTACCCAACAATTTTTCTGTACCAGCCATGAATCTTCGTGGCATGACCTACGACACAGCTAGATCAGCTTTTGCCACAGCAGTAAAACTTAAGGTTGGAGCCATGATCTTCGAAATTGCCCGCTCAGAAATGGCCTACACCCATCAATCTCCACAAGAATATGTCACTGTCCTAACTGCAGCTGCAATTAAAGAAGGTTGGTCTGGACCACTATTCGTTCAAGGTGATCACTTCCAAGCCAAAGCAGCGAATCCAGGAGAACCAAAAAATGGTGAAATAGATACTATTAAAAAACTCATTGAAGAAGCTCTTAAAGCTGGTTTCTATAACATCGACATTGATATGTCTACTTTAGTAGCTTTGGACAAACCAACTGAAGCTGAACAACAAATACCAAACTACACCTATTCACTAGAACTAGCAAAATACATCCGCAAACTACAACCCAAAGAACTCAATGTTTCCTTGGGTGGAGAAATTGGCCATATCGGAGGAAAAAATAGCAATGAAGCAGATTTCACGGCCTACATGGAAGGTTTTAATCAAGGCCTACCAACAGGTATGATTGGGATGAGCAAAATCAGTATTCAAACCGGAACTCATCATGGCGGTGTTGTCTTAGCTGATGGCAAGCTTGCCGATATCAACGTCGACTTTTCTATCTTAAAAACAATTACTGAAATTGGTCAAGAAAAATATCAAATTGGTGGCTCTGTCCAACATGGAGCTTCTACCTTACCAGATAAATACTTCAACCAATTTCCTCAAGCCAAAACCCTAGAAGTACATCTAGCTACTGGCTTTCAAAATTTAGTCATGAATGACCCAGCATTTCCTCAAGAATTATTACAAGAAATGTATGATTATTTAGATGCTAAACATTTAGATGAAAAGAAAGAAACCGAAACACCAGAACAATTTCATTACAAACTTCGTAAAAAAGCCTGGGGACCATTCAAACAAAAATGTTGGGATATGCCAGTAGAAAATAGAACTAAATTAAGAGCTACCATGATGGATCGCTTTGAGTTTTTCTTCAAAGAACTCAATGTTATCAATTCTCAAGAAATGGTAAATAAATTTGTTAAACCAGTAGTAGTAAACAAAACTCTTCCTGATTTTGCTCTACAAACTGCAACCAAAGACGTTAAGGGTTTGAGCGACTAACTTCTCTCATTTAACCACTCAGCAAACTGCTCAAAAGCCTTTTTGCGGTGACTAAGTTGGTGCTTTATCTCACTGCCCAACTCACCAAAGGTTTGTTGATAGCCATCTGGAATAAAGATGGGATCATAGCCAAAACCAGCTATCCCCTTACTTTCCATAGCAATTTGGCCAACAACCATACCTTTAAAGAAATGAGCTTCATCTGTTTTTGGGTCATAAACACAAATAGTAGCCACATATCTGGCTGTACGATCTGGTTTTTCTTCTATTAACTTTAATATAGCTTGATTACGATCATCATCACTACCTTCTCTCCATCTAGCAGAATAAACTCCTGGTCGATTATTTAAAGCTTTAACCTCTAAACCAGAGTCTTCCGCCACTGTAACCAAACCAGTTTTTGCTGCAAATGCTCTTGCTTTAATTTCAGCATTTTCTGCAAAATTCTTACCAGTTTCTTCTGGAGAAAAATCATTTAGCTCTGGAAAATTTTTAGGAGTCTCCCAATTTATCTCAGGCAAAATAGCTTTAACCTCTTCGATTTTATGTTGATTATTAGTAGCTAATAAAAATTGTTGAGACATAGGCCTCATTGTAACAAAAAGGCCCCTGATACAGGGGCCTTAATTTTCACTTTAAAAATTGATAACAATTATTGTCCACCACCACCAAACATTCCACCCAAACCACCAGTCATAGACTGAAGTTTCTTGGCAGCAACTTCTTGAGATTTCTTAATAGCCTTATTTAAGACTTCAACAGCCTCAGTGCTACTAATTCCTTGAACTGAAAATTGTTTAATTTTCTGATCACCAGAAATAACTACCACGATATCACCTTCTTCAATGCGAATTTCTTCACCAGCTAATTCCTCTTGCATTTTCTTAGCTTGTTGACGGAGTTGATTAAGATCTCCTAAAGCTTTAAATGGATTTGCCATAATATTGACCTTTCTATTAAGTCCCTAGATTGTACTATATCTTTCTCTCAGAGCAAAGCTTCCTCTGCCAATTGTGACAATCGAGGAGGTACTTGTTCAATTTCTACTAAAGTAGCCGTCGCAGGAGCTTTTTGCAAAGCTACTCTCAAAGGCAAACTACTTCCCACTAAATCTCGAGCACAATCCAGTAATAAATCCATATATTTTTGTTGCTGTAATTGCTCCTGATGAAACTTATAAAATACGGCTACTTCTGGCATACCAGTCTCGTTAATTGATGGCTTACTAGAACGCAGTAAAGCTGCAACCGTAGCATTTTTAAGCTGTACCATCTTTAAAAACTGATCCCATTGCGAAAGTAAGGTCTGACCTAAACCTTTAATTTCTTCAGTTAACTGCACCACCTCTTCTTCTTCAACCTCAGCAACCTCTTCAATTGCTGTATTGATTGCAGTCGAAATATCAACTTTAGCTAATTCCTCAACACGATCTTCAACAATAGCTACTGGATTTGTTTTAAGAATTTTTTTTTTGGTCACTGGACCACTTGCTTGATTACTACCAGCTTTCTGCTGAGCTCGATCAATTAAATCCAATAACTTAAGTTCCAATGGTAAAAATGGAATTGGTGAAAATAAATCTAATTGAGCTTGAAGTAATTCCTGAAGTAAAAACTTAGTAATTTTTTGTGCATAAACTGGTTCACCAGTTTCCACCCCCATTGATTTCATTAAAGAGCTGTGCAAAAGAGAAAATAGACTAGTATATAGATATTTTTCTGCAACATTATTAGTACGAAATGAAGCAATAATCTGACTAACTTGAGCTGAGTCTTTATCTAAAACAGCCTGAATTAAATCTAACAACAAAGGCTTAATATTCTTACCCAAATTATTTTCGACTTGCAACAACGTCAAATTATCTCCATCAATCACTGATTCAAGCAACTTAACTCCATCACGAAAACTACCATCAGCTCTAGCCACAATTGCCTGCAAAGCCAAAGGCTCTGCTTTAATTTTTTCTTTTGCCAAAACTGATTCCAAAGCCAAAGTGAGCTCTTCATTAGAAGCTTTGTGGAAATTTATCTGATAACTACGAGAAATAATAGTTTCTGGAATTTTATGCAATTCAGTAGTAGCAAGAATAAACACAGCATGAGCTGGAGGCTCCTCTAATAGCTTTAAAAGAGCATTAAAAGCTTCGGTTGTTAACATGTGAGCCTCATCTAGAATATAGACAGTGACCTTACCTTCCTGTGGAGGCAACATTACCCGTTCCTTGAGAGCTCTAATATCATCTATTCCACGATTTGATGCAGCGTCCATCTCCTGAACTACAAAAGAATTGCCTTCATAAACACGACGAGAAAAATCAGATTTAATATCTGGATTTTGCAATGACCTTGCTTTTTTTAAAGGTTTTTTGAAAAAGAAAGCATCAACTACGTCCGCATTAAGCGGATCGTTAAGCATCGCTCCTAATATTCTTGAAGTTGAAGTCTTACCAGTTCCTTTGGGACCTGCAAATAAAAAGACCTGAGGAAAGTTTTTACTTGCCATCAACTTTTCAAGAGCTGTTCTAACAGAAGCTAGATGTAGCTCACTGACAAGCTGGGGTCGGTGTTTTCTATGCCAAGCCATAATTAATCGTGATGATACCCTAACAGATGCATCAAACCATGTTCAAGATAAAAACAGATTTGATCATCTACTCTTTTACCAAATTTTTTAGCCATTTTAATTGATTCGGGAAAACTAATAACTACATCACCAAGATGTGGTGGAACATCTGTTGGCAAAGGAATTTCATCAAGCTGTTTCTTATTATGATGTGGAAATGAAAGAACGTCCGTGGGACCATCATGTTGAAGTAAGGTTTCATTTAAAGTCTGAATTTTACGCACCCCAACTATAGAAACATCTACTTGAGCTTTTTCCACTCCATTTTTCTTTAACACATCCTCAACTGTTTGACGTAATCTCTTACGAGAAACTGGATATCTAGATCCAATGTAAAAATTAACTAAGATCATATACTTTATACCTTTATACTACGAATTTTGACTCTGAGAAGAATCAGCCTGTGGCAAAGCTTCCCAGTGCAAATCTATTGGACCCAAGGGAATCTTATCTTCTGGGTCATCGACAAAAAGCAACATTATCTTTCCTCTGCTTTTCTGACTCCAAACCTTTCCCTCACGAATAATTTCTGGAGAACCACCAAATTGTTTTTTAACCCATTGAGCAGGGCCAGCGTCGCCAACTACTCCCACTACAGCCATAGACTCAGCAGGGTTAATTACAATCATTTTGCGAAACTTATACCAAGGCTTGAGTTCCCTATAATTAGAATTCCAATCTGGCAAATAAAGAGTCTGAACAGCAAAATAGTATTTTTCTTGTTGAATTGCTTTCTCAGATAACTGACCATTCTCTGTAAACCAACCAAAAGCTCCACGAGCTGGAGCAATACCAGCCTCTTGATAAGCATCATGTTGAGCAAGAGTATCTCCGGCAAAACGTAAAATATGTTGCTCACCACCCATTACGCCAATACTGTGATTGAGCCTATGGCCATCAAGCTCCGCTGTTACATCAAAACCCAAAGTATCAGAAAGCTGTTGTTCTAAATATAATTCTTCATCTTTAGCTAAATGACCTGGTGGACGATTAACCATTCCCACCATTTTTGCCATTATCTCTTCATGCTCTTCTTTAGTTACCTGAGTAGCTAGTTGATCATCTTGAGTTTGAGTTTCCATAGCAAAAGCTTGGGGAAACTTACCATCAGGATTTGGTTGGTTAAGAGCAATTTGCCCGGCCAAGGAAATAGCTGCCAAAAGCTGTTGAGAAGTAACTTTGAAATCAAGTTGTTTAACTTTTTCCAAAAAATCTTGTTGAGATAGTGGAGTAGTTGTTTTTTTAACCATAAACTAATTTTCCAACTTTGCTTTAACCATCTCTAATCTACGCAGCACAATGTCTTTACCAATAACGGACATCGTTTCAAATAAAGGTGGGGTGGCTTTACGACCAGTAACAGCCAAACGAATCATCATAAAAAACTGACCACGATGCCAATCATTTTTCTCCTGCAACTCACGCATGCCAACCTCAATTTTTTCTGTAGTCCACTCACTCAAACCAGAAAGAAAATCCATTGTCTGATTGAGTTGTTTAGCAACCAATTGATTATCAGCTTTTTTCAAAAGCAATTCATAATCTGGTTGTTCATCTACATAAAAAAATCTTGTTAACTCATCAATATCTGCCAAAGTAACTAAGCGTTCAAAAACTAATGGCAAAATAGCATCAAACTTATTCATAGGAAAAGTTTCTGGAATAAATGGTTGCAAACGTTTTTTTAGCTCAGCCAAAGGTAATTTCCTAATATAGACACCATTCATCCAATTAAGTTTTTGTAAATCAAAGGCTACTGATTTTGGACTGACATCTTTGGGATCAAAAGCTTCAATATATTCAGCCAAAGAAATGACTTCTTGTTGATCGGCTTTTGCCCAACCCAAGATCATGAAAAAATTCAACATTGCCTCTGGCAAATATCCTCGATCAAGAAAAGATCTTGAGGAAACAGTACCTTTCCTCTTACTCATCTTACCCTTGCCATCTGGATTCAAAAAAACTGGGATATGAGCAAAAACTGGTTTTTCCCAACCAAAAGCCTCATAAAGCAAAACATGTTTTGGAGCAGAACTAATCCACTCTTCACCACGCATGATATGGGTAATCTGCATTAAATAATCATCAACCACTACTCCCAAATGATAAGTGGGATAACCATCTGATTTGAGCAAAACCTGATCATCAACTTCGCTTGAATTAATAATGATTTCACCACGCAATAAATCGTTAATCACTACAGGTTGATCTTCTGGTACTTTCAATCTAATAACCCAAGATTCCCCAGCTTCTTTGCGAGCCAAAGCTTCATCAGCTGTCAAAATACGACAATGCTTATCGTATTTAGGAGCTTGTTTGTTTGCCCGCTGTTCTTCTCTTACTTGTTCAAGTCTTTCCTTGGAACAAAAACAGTAATAGGCTTTGCCATTATCGATTAATTCTTGAGCTTTTTCTTGATAAATGCTTAAACGTTCTGATTGAATATATGAACCATAAGGACCACCCTTGCCAGGACCCTCGTCCCAATCTAAGCCATAATCACGAATAACTTTTTTAATTTCTTCAATGGCACCAGGAACCTCACGCTCTTTATCTGTATCCTCAATACGTAAAATAAATTGGCCATTATTCCTCTTGGCCCAAGCATAGTTTTTTAATAGCATAGCCATACTACCCACATGGAGTTCTCCAGTAGGGCTTGGGGCCATTCTTGTTCTAATTGTTTTTGACATTAATACTTTCTAGTTTTCATTAGTTAAATATTTCGGATCAACAGCTGGAGCATATCCTACAAAACCATTGTCTCCAGTAAAGATGTAAATTGGTTGCAAATATTCTTGCTCAGTTGCCCAATCTTCAAAATAACCAAAGGCTACTTCACGAACTACTGCCTCATCAGTCTTTCCTTTTTTAGCAACATAACCCTTGCCAGACTGTAAGACCTGAAAAGCAGATCTAGCAGAACGAATTGGATAAGTCTCTACCTGAGTGTAATCAACTGGTCGATAATGATACTCCAAATCAACAATACTCTCTTGTCCAGATAAAACCCCAGACATGATTGCCGTCACCACACCCTTTTTAGGATCTGGGCTATACATCTCATATTTTTCATCGATCACAGTACGATCTAGGTTGATTTGAATAAAATCAGCATCTGATAAAGAAAAAGCTTCTTCTAATTCACCTCCCAATGATTTTAAAAAGTGAATTTCACCAGAACTAGTAGCTAAATCTTCTGGAAGCAAGTCAGTGCGATCCAAGAAAGACTTTAGGCGACGCACTGCTTCATATTCCTCTGGAGCTTTACCAGTACCTACAATTAATTCTGGTTTAGATAAATAGTTTGTTCGATAATGGAAAGTCTTGTTTTGGATATCAATCTCCAGACTTGCATTTAATTGACCAGTCTTGGTCCAACGATATGTCCTATTATTCAAAGTTTCTGGTTCAAAAATAAAACCGTAAGTAGCAGCAATTGCCTTAACCTCTTTATCTGCTAGCAAACTAGGTACAGACTTGGGCATTAAAAATACTTTAGCTCTATCAAGATCAAACTCTGGCAAATTGCTACCCAAACCAGTTTCTAGCTTATAACTCTTTGGTCTATCAAACTCGGTTTGAGCTGGAAATTTAATACTTGGCAAAACACCAAAACCAACTGTTGGAGGAGGAGGTGGAGCGGGATGAGTAGCTTTCCAATAAGCTACAAAAGCATTAAGAGTCATACGTCCAACCATTAGAGTAACCAAAACAATTGAACCGTACTTAACAAATAACCTACCTAGTCTGGTAGCAGCAGTTAAATTGAAAGTGGAACTATTTGAACGCGAAGCCATGACTCCATTCTACCGATTTTCTACTGGAATTTGGAGAGGAAACTCTTGAGTACGCCATTTAATATTATCTCTTATCCAGTGCAAAAGAGTTTTTGTATCCTGATAACGATCAGAACTACCCAAAACTACAATAATCAAATCATGATCATTAATTCTAGCAATAGTAATTAATACTTCTTTTGCTTGTGGAGTCGTACCTGTTTTGCCAGCAACTACTCCATCTTCTTTGCCAAGCAGTTCGTTGGTTGTAAATAGAAAATGTCTAATAGTTCCATTTTCATTCTCTGCCACATAACTACGTAAACTCATCCATTCTGCAATTGGCTTTTCTTGGATTACTCTCATGGTTAAAATTGCAAGATCATGAGCAGTACTAATATTATCTGGATCGTCATAGCCAACTGGATTAGCAAAGCGTGTGCTAAATAAAGAAAGTTCTTGAGCTCTCCTATTCATTTCAGCAACAAAGCCAACTTCACCCTGATTGTGATGCTCTGCCAAAGTTAAAGCTGCATCATTAGCAGAACGCACCAAAGCTGCAGCAGCCAGATCTTTTACCTTAATTTTTTCCAAAGGAAACAAACCTCCACCATCATTTTCTAAAGCAGCAGTTGTAGAAACCTGAGCAACTTCATTGAGATCATAAAGTTGTAAAGCTGTAAAAACAGTCATTAATTTTGTAGTAGAAGCCGGTGGTAAAGGTAATTGAGGATTTTTTTCTACTAAAACTGATTTACTTGAATTATCAAAAACAAAATAAGCATCAGCCGCTATATAGTTACCCAATTCTTCAAAACCAACTGCTAATTCTGCATCACTATTTGCTTCAAGATATGGAAATTCTGCTTGAGTAAAAAGAGTAACTGGAAAATGTGGCTCACGATAAAAAAAGCCTTTTTTTGACATCAACCAAAGACTGGTTAAAAACAGCAACAAAACCATTAAGCCAAAATAAAACCAACTCCAAAAATATTTCACGATACCATTGTAAGGACTTTTAACAAATTGCTCTAGTCTTACTCTTTCACCTGTGGTTTAACCATTAAAGATAATTCATCTAATTGTTCTTTGGCCGCTTCGCTAGGACCATCCATAACTGCTGTTCTACCAGATGAAGTCATTGGAAAAGCAATTGTTTCTTTCAATGATTCTTCTCCAGCCAACAACATAATTAAACGATCCAAGCCCAAAGCAATACCACCGTGTGGAGGGGTGCCTAATTTGAAAGCTTTAAGCATGTGGCCAACACCATCCTCTATTTGCTCTTCAGAATAACCCATGATTTCAAAAGTAGCTTTTAATAGCTCTGGTTTATGAGCGCGGATACTACCACCACCCACTTCATAGCCATTACAAACTAAGTCATATTGAGCGGTAACAATATTTTCAATATTTTTATGAGCCAAATGATCAACTTCATTCTCTGGTAGAGGAGCACTGAAAGGATTGTGGGTAAAAGTCCAACCACTCTTACCATCTCGAACTTCAGCAATATCTTTTTTATCAACTTTCTTAAAGAATGGAAAATTAACTACCCAAGCAAAAGCTAAAATTCCATTGGCCTTATCTTCTTCTGTTCGCAAATCAAATCTATCAGCTCCATATTTGCTAATAGCATCCTGATAGTTAACTACTGGGAAACTCTCTGTTTTAAGCTTACCACCTACTTTTTTCACCGCAGTCTTAACAGTTTCCTCAACTAAATCCATTACTTCTTGCTGACTAGCAAAACTAATTTCCAAGTCTAATTGGGTAAATTCAAAACCACGATCTGCACGCAAATCTTCATCACGAATACAGCGAGCTACCTGAAAATATCTTTCAAAACCAGCTGTCATTAAAAGCTGCTTATATTGTTGTGGGCTCTGAGGAAGAGCATAAAACTTTCCTGGTTGAAAACGTGATGGAACTAAAAAATCACGAGCTCCTTCTTTAGTTGACTTAGTCAGCATTGGAGTTTCGATTTCAACAAAATCTTTGCCATAAAGACTGTCTCTAATAGCTCGAATAAATTCAGATCTCATGCGCATAATTTTTTGTAATCTAGCACGACGCAAATCTAAATATCGATATTTTAAACGAGGCTCTTCGCTAATTTCTTTACCATCAGTATCAATAGAAATTGGTAATTCGGCAGTTTTGTTTAATAGTTCATAAGACTGAACTTCAATTTCTATGGAACCAGTCAAAATTTCTAAATTAACCAACTTTTCCGGACGTGCCTTAACCAAACCTGTCAAGGAAACCACTGACTCTGTTGTCAACTCTCCCATCATTTTAAAACCGACGCATTGAACTAAACCAGAACGATCTCTAAGATCAATAAAAGTGACTTTACCATGATCTCGTTTACTAGCGATCCATCCTTGTAAAACTACTGTTTGACCAACTAAAGTTGGGGTTTGAGAAATAAGAGTACGATTTGTCATAAAGGGTATTATAGCCAGGTTTTATCATTCTTAACAGACCTTGAGCATAACGATTGTTAGTTTTTGATCTATTGTGATACAATATCACTGGTTTTTCTCAAGATAGATTATTTAATAATTTTTACCAGTCAAAAAACTGGTTAATATTTTGACGAAAAACAGCTCTTTAAAACAAGTTGAACTTCTTTGTCTTGGCTTTATACTTAAAACCCAGTCAAGGAGGTTCTAACCTCCCTCTTTTGAGGGGTTTCATCGCGAAACCTCACTCAGAAGAGTCTCTTATGGAAGGAGGAAGACTTTATGGCAAAGTCAACCAAACGGCCTACGCCTGTGGCTGATCTGTTCAAGAAAAAGACCAAGACCAACCCCAAGCCGACGACCACCAAGAAGACCAGCACTAAGTAATACCCTCCACAACCCCTCCCCTGCCTTTATGGCAGGGGAGACTCCATTTTCAAACAAACATTATTTAGTGCAACAGAAGAAAAACATTTCTTCCGTTATACTAATTTAAATGAAAACTTTTCTTAAAAAATATAAAAAAATAATATCTTTAACTTTTATTGGACTAGCCATCTTCATTTCAGGCTTAGCTATTGCCACTATTTATCCTTTTAATCCAGATACACCACTATTATCTCCCTTTGTTGATCGTGGCCTAATTAAAAAAGATTTGCCACTCCTGCAATACACCATTCCAAATCTTAAAACTCGTCGCTATGCCCCAAGCACAATTACTTTAGAAAAAACCATAAACGAAACAACTGACTACATTAGTTTTCTCTTTTCATATATTTCTAATCAACAAAAAATTACTGGCCAACTAAACCTACCCAAAAAAGCCAGTTTAAACCCTGATAAACCAAATCCAGTCATCGTAATGATTAGAGGTTATGTGCCTTTGGAAAACTACACCACTGGCATAGGCACTAAAAATGCTGCTGCTTTATTTGCAGAAAATGGCTATATCACTATTGCTCCTGATTTCCTTGGTTATGGTAGTAGTGATCCAGAACCAAAAGATACCTGGGAAGCTCGTTTTATCAAGCCAATCCAAATAGTTGAGCTACTCACCACTATCCGCGCCCAATCAACTGTTGAATTTAAATCTCTTGAGAAAAACTACAAAGCTACCTTAGATTCAGAACAAATAGGAATTTGGGCTCATAGCAATGGTGGACAAATTGCTCTAACAACTTTGGAAATATTAGAACAACCAATTCCAACCACTCTTTGGGCACCAGTCACCGTGCCTTTTCCTTATTCAGTTTTGTTTTACACAGATGAAATGGTTGATGAGGGGAGATCTACTAGACTATGGCTAGCTGAATTCGAAAAAAACTATGATTCCAGAGAATTTAGTTTGACCCAATACCTATCATCTTTAACTGGACCAATTCAATTGCATCATGGAATCACAGATGAAGCTGCCCTAAAAACTTGGTCAGATGAATTTGTAGCAAAGATTAATAAGATTAATGAATCTAGAAAAAATACTGATAAAGAAGAAATAGAAATTAACTACTTTACCTATCCAAATACAGACCATAATATGGTTCCTAATTGGAATGTGGTAATCAAAAAAGACCTACAATTTTTCAATGATTATTTCAAAAAAATAGCTAAAAAATCTAGCTTGTTAAACTAGCTCTCATCTGCTGGTCTATCTAACAATTTACTAGAACCTTGGCGATAGCTTTCGATTTTCTCTATCTTACGATCCATTTGCTTAGTTCGAGTATCAGTGATTTTTTCATAACCAGTCTTCAGAGTATCTATAGATCGACCAAATTTATCAAACTCATCTCTAAACTTACTCCACTCTAGAACAAAATCATCAACATACTTAACTACTTCTTTTAACTTATCTCCAATCATAAAATTGCGATAACTCTCCATCACTGTTCGAGCAACAATTAAAAAAGTAAACGGAGAAACTAAAATCACCCGTTGTGCCATTGCATAGTCAACTAATTCACTAAAACGTTGGTTGATAAATGAAAACACCATTTCATTGGGCACAAACATAATTGCATAATCCAGGGTATCGTCTTCAGGACGGATGTATTCTGCAACTTTCTGAATCTTTAATTTCAGATCAATTGCGAATTGTTTCATATGATCATCTTTGGCTTTTTTAGTTTCTGCCACACTCATTTTCTGGATCTCTTGGTACGGAAATTTAACATCAACAGCTACGTTGCGATGGTTAGGTAAAATTAAAGTAATATCTGGTCTGAAAGTAGAAGAGCCAAGTTTTGTTTGACGTAAATAGTGGACGCCCTCAATCAAACCATTAGCTTGCATTAAATCTTCAATAATTCTTTCGCCCCACTCACCACGAGATTGATTGTTAGATAAAACCTTTGCGAGTTGTTCTGTTGAGCCCCTTAAATCTTCTGTTAATTTACGATGTTCAGCCAGAGCTGAGGTTATTTCAGTAAATTTCTTTACTCTATCTTGTTCTAAAACTCTAATTTCTTTTTGTCTCTCACCAAGATCTTTTTGCAAGTCTTCTACTAATTTTTCTATGGCTTGTTTCTTATTATCCAAATCAACTTTTATTGCTTGTTTTTCACCCTCCAAAACTTGCTTGCTTTGAGCAGCAATTTTACCCACACTCATGCCAAAAACCTTATGCACCACATCTTCAAGTTGTTGATCATTTTGAGAATGATTATTAAGACTTTTTTGCAAAGTAAAATAAAGCAACAAAAACCCTGCGATTACTACTAGAAATAAAAGAATTACCCATAGTGTCATATGTAAGATTGAGTATACTTGAAAATAGGACTAAGTCTCTACCTTAAATCATGCAATTAGCTCGCTCTCGCCTTAATCGTCAACCAGTTCAACAAAATCATATTGTTAAACCCAAACTAAACCTTTCTTGGCTAGAGAAATGGCTAAAAGAATCATTCAACCTAATCCCTACTCTATTTATTGCCATTGGTTTTTATCTTGGACTTTGGTTTTTAATGCAAAACGTTCAACCAACATTAATACAAAACTGGATATTTCCCAATAGCTATTTGCCTTTTCATTTAATTTTAGGAATTGGCAATTTTTTCTTTTTTAGTTTTTTAACCCATCGTAAATTTTGGGGTTTTTTTTGGTCAGTTCTAATTGGCTGGCTAATCTTTATTAAATTGCAACAAATCAACCTAGATTTCTGGGGAATTGGTAGCGGGCTAATATTAGCCATTGGTTCTAGTTTTTGGTGGTCTTTAGTTAATCATTTCAAAAAAACAAATCAATAATTTTACCCATCTGACTTAGCCTAAAACCTAGGCTATAATAGCCACTGTGCCAGATACATTTTACTTAACTACCACCCTTCCCTATGTTAATGCAGAGCCTCATATCGGCTTTGCTCTTGAAATAGTGGCTGGTGATGTAATTGCTCGTTTTCAAAGAGATTTACTTGGTAAAGAAGTAGTTTTTAACACTGGTACTGATGAACATGGGCAAAAAATTTATCAAGAAGCTTTGAAAAATCATCAAGAACCACAAGCTTATGTTGATTTCTATGCTAGTAAATTTAGCGAATTAAAAAAGCTTTTAAACCTAGAATACAGTCATTTTATTAGAACTACCGATACACATCATGTTGCTGCTGCTCAAAAATTTTGGGAACTATGCGATAAAAATGGCTATATTTACAAAAAAGAATATAAAACGAAATATTGTGTTGGTTGTGAACTAGAAAAAACTGATTCAGAGTTAGTAGACAGCAAATGCCCACTTCATCCAAATAAAGAAATTGAACTCAGAGAAGAAGAAAACTATTTCTTCAAGTTTAGTGCTTTTCAACAACCATTGTTGGATTTATATGCTAAAAATCCAGAGTTTGTTAAACCAGATAGTAAAATGAAAGAAATCACTGCTTTTGTTCAGAACGGCTTACAAGACTTTAGTATTTCTAGATTAAAAGAGAAAATGCCTTGGGGCATTCCCGTACCAAATGATGACAAACATGTGATGTATGTTTGGTTTGATGCTTTAGTGAACTATATTTCAACTTTGGGTTGGCCTAATAATGAAGAAATGAGTGAATTTGCCCGTTTCTGGCCTGGCATTCAACTTGCTGGGAAAGACAATCTACGCCAACAATCAGCTATGTGGCAAGCTATGTTATTTGCTGCGGGAGTTCAGCCATCTAAACAAATTTTGATTAACGGTTTTATTAGTGTTGCTGGTCAAAAAATGAGTAAATCTTTGGGTAACGTTATTTCTCCCAAAGAAATGGTGGATCGCTACGGCACCGATGCTACTCGCTATTTATTAATGAACCTTGGTCCATTTGGTTCAGATATGGATGTTACTTGGGAAAAATTGGATACAACTTACACTGCAAATCTTTCTAATGGATTGGGTAATCTTTGTTCTAGAATTGCTAAGTTATGTGAAAAAACTGAATTAAAAAATGACACTTTAAAACCAGTTTTACCTAAAGAATATTTGGATTCTTTGGGTAATTATGATTTAGCAGCTGCCTTACAAATAACTCAAAAAATTCAAAATAACTTAGATCAATTTTTGGCAACAAAACAACCCTGGAAACAAGAAGTAGCAACTGCTCATATAACACTTAAAGAAGCAATTTCTCAATTACGTCTCTTAACAGAGATGTTGCAACCATTTATGCCAGAATTAGCCGCTACCATTAAAAATCATTTTTCTAAAACGGAAATTACAGCACTATCACCACTACTTCCTAGAATAGGTTAATTTGTGAAAATAATTGACACTCATTGCCACTATAATTTGGAGCCTCTTTATTCTGGTAATCCAGTTCATTTTAGGTTGGAAGAAAAAAGTCATTTACTTAGAATGAATTGGCAAGATCATTGGGAACAAGCTCAACAACATGAAATTGCTGGCACGGTCGTAGTTGGCGCCAACAAAGAAACTTCTTTATTAGCAATTGAGATTGCAGAACAAAAAGAGCAAATTATCGCAGCCATTGGCATACATCCAGAACATGCCTTAGATTTTTCTTTAGTGGAAATTGAAAATTTCTTTAATGATTTATTGCCCAATGGAAATGTTAAGGCAATTGGTGAAACTGGCCTAGATTATTTTCGGCTAGAAAGAGGAACTGATTTATTTGCCAAAACACAAATAGCTCAACAAGAATTATTTAAACTTCAAATTTCTTTAGCTCAAAAACATAATCTTCCGCTAATTATTCATGTTAGAGATGATCAAGATCGAGAAGATGCTTATTGGCAAACACTAGAAATTCTTAAACAAAAATTAAAACCAACAGATAAATTTGTTTTACATTGTGTTTCAGGTCCTAGTGAATATGTTACTGAAGCAGTTCAATTGGGTGGATATATAGGATTTGATGGGAATGTAAGTTACAAAAAAGCTGATTCCTTACGTAATTTAATTAAACAAGTTCCAATGAACAGATTGCTAATAGAAACAGATGCTCCATATTTACCACCTCAAATGCATAGAGGAAAAGTTTGTGAACCATGGATGATTGCTGAAACAGCAAAGTTTGCTGAGGAAGAGCTGCAATTAGATTTGGAACAAATTTATAATAATTCTGAAGAGTTTTTTAACTATTCTTTTAGCAAATAAGCAGCTAACAACTCTTAAACAAAGATGGGATACAATAACTACATGATTCGTCGCTATTTTAGAAGACATCCCATCCGCACTCAAAGAGCTTTAGAAATTTTGCCAGGATTCGTTTCCTGGTCGCTAATTCTCTTCCCAGTTTGGGGTTCATTTATTATTCCTACCGCAGTCGCTTACTACGTTATAGCTTTTACAGTTTATTGGCTTTATAGATCACTAACTATGTCGGTACTGTCCGTTATGGCACATTTTAAAATTAAGGCATCTTCTGAATTTGATTGGATTACTGATCTTAAAACTTCTTTGCCAGAAAAATGGAACTCAATTCACCATATTATTGTTATTCCAACTTATAAAGAGCCTATTGAAACGCTGGAAAAAACCTTAGAGTCTCTCTCTAAACAGTCTTATCCATTAAAAAACATCCATATTATGTTGTCTTTTGAGGAGCGAGAAGGACAAGATGGACAAGATAAAGCAAAGAGTTTATTAAAACAATTTCAAAAAAAGTTTGGTCATTTATGGAGCACTTTTCATCCAGATATCCATGGAGAGATAAAGGGGAAATCTTCTAATACCTGTTGGGGTGCTATTCAAGCAAAAAAGTTTTTAGTTGATGAAATTGGTATGGATATCAAAAATATTACCATTACATCTGAGGATGCTGATGCTCGTTTTCATCGTCATTATTTTTCAAATCTTACCTATGAATTTCTAACAGTTGAGAAACCTTTTAATACAATTTGGCAGGGTGGCATTGCTTTTTATAATAATATTTGGGATGTACCATCTCCAGTTAGAGTTATGGCAGCTATTTTTTCCATTACTCAAATGTATATTTTAATGAGAAGAGACCGTTTAATTAATTTCTCAACTTATTCTACTTCTCTAAAGCATGTGCATGATATTGGGTATTGGGATACTGATGTTATTCCAGAAGATTATCGTCTATTTTTTAAGTCATATTTTGCTAAAAAAGGCGATTTTCAGGTTAACCCAATTTTCTTACCTATCTATGCTGATGCAGCACAAGCTCATGGTTTCTGGCCCACAATGATAAATCAATATGAGCAATTAAAGCGTTGGGCTTGGGGTGTTAGTGATGATGCCTATATCATTCGTCAGTTTGTATTAAATGATGCTCCTTTTTGGGGTAAATTTATTAGAGTTTTAAAGGTAGTGGAAGACCATTTCCTTTGGCCTGTTAATTGGTTTGCTATCACTGTTTCAGCCACTCTTCCTCCATTGTTAAATGAAGAGTTCAGTCGCACTATTATTGGAAAAACCCTGCCACAGGTTACCTCAACTTTATTAACCATTTCCTTAATTTCTATGGTGGTTATTTTTGTGCTTGATGCCATAAATCGCCCTCCTCATCCAAATCTCAAAAGATCTATTTTTTCTTATATCAAGCAGCCATTGGAATTTGTTTTGCTGCCAGTGGTAGGATTTTTCTTTTCTGCTCTACCTGGAATTGATGCTCATACTAGGCTAATGCTGGGCAAATACATCGAGTATCGAGTAACAGAAAAAGTTTAATACTTGAGCTAACGAGCAATTTACCTGTACACTGTAAGTTGTGAAAAAACTCTTCCTCAAATTAGACAAAAAATGCGAAACAAACCTCGAAACCCTAATCTTGTGGCTACTAATAGTAATTCTCCGTATTCCTAATTTCTTCGAACCATACTGGTATGGAGATGAAGCAATTTACTTGACTCTAGGTACTGGTCTACGCAATGGACTCAAACTTTACACAGACATAATTGATCATAAAACACCAATTATTTATTACCTAGCAATGGTCCCAAATCAATTTTATTTTCGTCTATTAAATTTTGGCTGGATGATTGTCACAACAACATTATTTTTTATGTTTGCCAAAAAACTATTTAATAGTGCCAAATATGCTTTTATCAGTTCATTAATTTTTGTTCTGCTAACCACCTTGCCTTGGTTTGAAGGACACCTACCAAATGGAGAACTATTTGTAATGGGCTTTGTTATGGTGGGCCTTACTTTTTTTGCTAAAACAAAATTATTTAAAAACTTTGTTGAAGACAACCAAGAAGATGCTTTGCAAAAAACATCCAAAAAAGAATTTGGTTTACTAATAGCATCAGGAATATTCTTGGGATTTGGAATTTTAACTAAAGTACCAGCCTTATTAGACTTTGGAGCTGTGGCCTTACTTGGTTGGTTCTCATTCTCAGAAATACTAATTAAGAAATCAATTGAAATAAAAGAAAAAGTTTCTTTATTCTGGAAATTTATTAGCAAATCAATTGCTCTTTTTGTTGGAATCCTAATACCGATCATTGCTTCAATTATTTATTTTGTCGCAATTGGCTCTGGAAAAGATTATTTAGACTATGGACTACTTTATAATATTCGCTATAGCGGTTCTTGGCACCCAGAATTCCCCAATCAATTAATTGCCTTCTTCTTTAGTCTTCCAGGAAAAGTTTTAATCATGGCAGGGCTGATCTATGTCCTAAGCTTTGCTAAGAAAAAAATCTCTCCAATCTTTAAATTTATCTCAGGATGGTTCATCCTCTCACTTTTTGCCTCATTATTATCAAATAGACCATATCCACACTATTTGCTTCAAGTAGTACCGGCATTCTCACTTTTAGTCGGAGTATTTTTGAACAAAATAACTCTCTGGAAAAAACAATATCGAGAACTATTGCTAGGTACACTACTATTTGCTTTACCTATATACATCATGCTTTTATTAAATGTTCGCCCATATGAAACCGGACATTATTACTCACAATTCTACAAATTTGTTTCTGGAGAAATAACAAACGAAGAATATGATTCTGGCTTCAATCCAATGGTTAATGATAACTACCAAGTAGCTAAAATAATTAGAGGCATGAATCTAGATAGAATCTTTATTTGGGGCACCAACCCAATGCTTTATGCCGTTTCAGAAACTACTCCGACATCTAGATTTACAGTTTCTTTCCACATTAAAGATTTCAAAGACCATGAAAGAACTCTAGCTCAAATTAAAAAAGAGAAGCCAAGAATGATTGTTGTAATGAAAGATGAAAACGAAAAGTTTTATGAATTACAACAATACCTAGACTCATTTTATTATGCAAATGACACTCAATACCAAACAATGACTGTTTATCTCCGTCAAACAGACAATTAACGGTATAATAGAATCATGTCTAGGTTGGTTCCCAAACATTTACAGCAACCAGCTCAAGCGATGCTGCTACTAGCTTTTGTTACTACTCTAACCGCTGGAGTGTCATTTCCATTTCTACAACCAGTCATTCCTATTTTTTATTCACTCTCACAACCAGAAAAACAACTAGTTGATAAGTGGTGGATTTTCCTTTTCCCAGTTTTTTCCTGGCTAATTACGGCTTCTCACTTATTATTAATAGGAATATTTAAAGAGATTGAAACAAACATTCAAAAACTATTTTCTTGGACCAGTGTAGCCTTATTGCTGGTAAATGGAATTATTTTATTAAGACTAATAATGATCGTAACATGACAATATTTATTTTTTTAATTACTGCGCTACTATCTGGATTAACAGCACCATTAGTCATACGTTGGTATAAAAAAAATAACTGGCTAGACGATCCAGAAAAACTTCCACACGCCAAAAAAACTCATCACAAACCAGTTCCTAGAGGGGGTGGAATTGTAGTATTTCTAGGAATTTTAATTAGTAGCATTTTGTTCTTAAATTTAGATCAATATTTAATCAACATCTTAATAGGAGCTACCATCTTAATGATTGTTGGAACTATTGATGATATCTGGGATATTAATCCATTCATTAGAATGGGTACTGGCTTACTGGCCGCAATTCTAGTTGTTCAGTCTGGCATTGGAATCGAATATGTAAGTAACCCTTTCAAAGAAGGAGTCCTATTTATTCCTCAGATACCATTTATTAATCAGCCAGCAATGAACAATCTACTTTCATTATCTGGAATAGGCACTTTATTTTTCATCCTATGGAACATGAATATCCTTAATTGGGCAAAAGGCGTGGATGGACAATTACCAGGATTTGTTAGTATCTCTGCAATCTTCATCGGCTTACTTTCTTTTCGCTTTATAGATGATCCAACTACTTTTAATACCGCCTACCTTAGTTTTATTGTAGGAGGAGCTTTTTTTGGCTTATTACTCTGGAATTGGTATCCACAAAAAATGATGCCAGGATATGGAGCTGGCTCACTAGCAGGATTCTTTTTAAGCATTCTAGCTATTTTATCTGGAGCAAAACTTGCAACGACACTAATGGTGATTGCTCTACCAACAGCTGATGGAATCTTTACTATCTCTAGAAGAATCTTAGCTGGAAAATCACCTTTTTGGGGTGATAGAGGACACTTGCATCATAAATTAATGGATTTATTAGGTTGGGGCAAAAGAAGAATAGCTATTTTTTATTGGCTAGTTAGTTTATTTTTAGGAGTCCTATCATTGTTTCTAAATACAACTGGAAAAATCATTACCTTCTTTGCTACCTTAGCATTTGTTTTTAGCTTTTTAATATGGGCAAAGTTCTATTCAACAAAGAAAGCAAATTAGCTCTTGTATAAAAATATATTTTGCTTTACAAATCAATACTAATGAGACTCAAAATACTCTACTTACTTTTGAAGTCTGCCAGACCTCGTCAATGGCTTAAAAATATTGCCCTCTATGCATCTCTATTTTTTTCAGGCTTCCTATTTTATGTACCAAACAGCGGTTTAGCCTATTTTTGGACTGTTACTTACGCTTTTATAATCTTCTGTATTCTCGCTTCTAGTGTTTATCTAATTAATGACATTGTTGACGCTGAAGAAGACAGTAAACACCCATACAAGAAAAAAAGACCAATCGCTTCAGGAGAACTACCAATTGCTATTGCAGCCTTTGTTGCTATGACTGGCATTGCTATCGTCTTCTTTTTATCTTTATCTTTACCATTCTTTTTTAGAATCTTAGTCTTGTTATATCTAGCCCTTCAACTTGCTTATGCAACTAAAATTAAACAAATCCCAATCCTTGATGTTATTTCAATCGCTTCTGGATTTCTAATCAGAGTCTATGCTGGAGCAATAATTGTTGAACTACACATGAGCGTTTGGTTTTTGCTCACAGTTGTTTCTGCATCTTTATTCTTGGCAGTAGGTAAAAGACAAAGTGAGAGAACCCTTCTCCAAGATAGTCAGGTCTCTCCTAGTAGAAAAACCCTAAAACACTACAGTCAAAGGCTTCTAGACCAATATACAGCTATGTTTGCCAATGCAACCTGGCTCACCTATTCTCTCTTCGCCTTTCAACATGAAACTATGTATATAGAATCAGCTGCTCAACGCTTTCCACAACTCTACACTTTTCTGCCAAGAACATTGCAGTCGCAAAAACTATTAATGCTAACTTTGCCTTTTGTCATCTTTGGCGTCATGCGCTATTTACAATTAGTTTACGAAGAGAATAAGGGAGAATCTCCAGAGAGAGTTTTACTCAACGATATGCCTTTATTACTCACAATATTTCTCTTCGGAATAACATCATTCTTAGTAATATATTTATAGATAAGTTTATCTAGACAGTAGGTCATATTTTCCCTACAATTTGGCTATCAACAATAGAAGGTGATTATGAAAATTAATAAAGCTTTAATTGCGGCAGCCGGCTTCGGCACTAGATTTCTACCTTTCACTAAAACAATTCAGAAAGAAATGATCCCAGTTCTAAATAAGCCAGTGGTTGACTATTTAGTTGCTGATCTAGTTAAAGCAGGGATAACTGATATCGTTTTTGCTATCAATGAGCATAATATGCAAATCCTCCATTACTTTAGAGAGAATCATCGCCTAGAAGAATATCTTAGACGCATGAATAAAATGCATCTTTTTGAAGAAATAAAAAATCTTCATCAACAAGCAAATTTCAGTTTTGTTAAACAACAAGATTCAGATCCATATGGATCTGCTACTCCAGTTAAACTAGCCCAATCATATCTAGAAAATGAAGAATCATTTGTTGTTTTGATGGGCGATGACATTCCATATAATGCAGATGGTAGTTCAGAAGTCTCATTAATGATTAAACATCTAGAAAAAACTGGAGTAAAATCATTAGCAACTTTTGTAGAGCAACCAGACTCAGAATTACAACGTTTTGGAATTGCTAAAACTTTTGAAAAAAATGGTTTTCAATATTTGAGTGAACTAATTGAAAAACCAACTCCTGGAACAGCCCCATCAAATTTAGCCAATATTAGTAAATATATTCTTACCCCAAAGATATTTGAACTGATAGATCAGCAAAGTGTTGATAGCAGGTCTGGAGAGCTTTATATCACAGACACTGTTACAAAATTAACAAAAACCGAAGATGTTGCTATCTATACTCCAAGAGGCACCTACCTTGATTGTGGTTATCCGTTGGGTTGGCTTAAAGCAAATTTAACCATCGCTAAAGAAAATCCAGAACTAAGAGCTGCTCTACAAAAATTTATAAAAGAAATAAATTTTTAAATAAAATAAGTTAATAAAAAAGCCCCCTTTAAAGGGGGCTTTTAGTTTGCTTAAAAAATAACTTAAATTCCACGTAAGATCATGGCATCAACCACTCTTTTAACTGCAGTTAAATATGTAGCCATACGACCATCAACTTGGTGCTTTTCTTTCATAGCCCACATCTCAGCAAAAGAAGTTTCCATTAATGGTTTTAATTTAGAAATTACCTCTTGATGAGTCCAATAATATCCTTGAAGGTTTTGTACCCATTCAAAATATGAAACTGTTACTCCACCAGAATTAGCTAAAACATCTGGAACTAAAATCACCCCATTCTTTGCTAAAATCTCATCTGCCTCTGGAGTAATTGGACCATTGGCCATCTCAATAATTGCTTTTGCCCTAACCTTAGCTGCATTACCTTTATGAATCACATTTTCCAACGCTGCAGGAACCAAGATATCAACATCTAATTCAAGCACTTCATCATTAGAGATTTTTTTGCCATTACCAACGGCACAAGCTTTGTCAGTGCAAAAACATGAAGTCAAATCACCATTCTTTTCCTTACAAGCTAAAGTTTTTTCTGGATTCAAACCATTGGCAACATAAACACCACCTCTAGAACCAGAAACAGCAACTACAGTATAACCATGGTCATGAGCATGTTTAGCAAACCAATAACCCACATTACCAAAGCCTTGAATTGCAATTCTAACTTTTTTCTTGTTTTTATAACCCAGTTTTTCAGCTAACTTATCCAAAACCATCACGCCACCCAAACCAGTAGCTTCATCGCGACCCTGAGAACCTCCCAAACCCAATGGTTTGCCAGTAAAAGTGCCTAATGGATTTTCTTGAACCAAACCTTTTTTAGTTAAATTCTTTTGATACTGATCAACCATCCAAGCCATGATTTCACCAGTAGTATTCACATCTGGAGCAGGCACATCAATCCAGGGACCAATTTTATCACTTAAAAAATCAGTATAGGCTCTACTCAAGCGTTGTAACTCAGCTTTTGAAAGCTTTTTAGGGTCAACAATAATTCCACCTTTACCACCACCATATGGAATACCAGTTACTGCACACTTCCAAGTCATCCAAGTAGACAAAGCTTTAACTTCTTCTAATGAAACATCTGAGTGATAACGGATACCACCTTTATATGGACCACGAGCATTATTATGTTGAGATCTAAAAGCTTGAAATTTTTTAGTTGTACCATCATCCATTTTAATGCTTAATTTTGTTTGATGAACTACGTCTGGTTCTTTGAGTTTTTTTATTGCTCTTTCAAAAGAAGCTTTGTTATCTTGATAATCCTTAGCCAAAAGCTTTGCAACTCGTTCGAGTTGAGCTACAGCATTTGCATGTGGATTTGCCATATTTTTCCTTTTTTTTAATAATGCTTGTTACTCTTGATTTTCTAGCCAGCGCTCTGCATCTAAAGCAGCAGCGCAACCCATACCAGCAGCAGTAATTGCTTGCTTATATCTCACATCAACCACATCTCCACCAGCAAAAACACCAGCTATTGAAGTCATAGTTGGATAAGCCACCAAATCTTTTTCATTCAAAGCGGCTTGAGCCTGAACCAAGCCTTTCTTTGACAAACTTTGTCTGGTCACAATATATCCATGATCATCTAATTCTATTTGACCTCTAAAAAGACTTGTAACTGGTCTATGACCAATAGCCAAAAATACTCCATCAGCTTTAAACTCTTGATCTTTGCCATCAACTTCAACAACTATTTTTTGCACACCATACTCACCAATAATTTTTTTAAGCTGTGAATTCCACAAAACCTCAACCTTATCATTTTTTAAAACTCGATCAACCATAATCTTACTGGCTCTGAAACTATCTCTACGGTGAACAACTGTAACTTTGGTTGCAAACTTAGTTAAAGCCAAAGTATCTTCCATAGCACTGTCACCACCACCAATAACAAAAACATTTTTATCTTTATAAAAAGCAGCATCACAAACAGCGCAAGTACTGACACCTCGACCAAAAAACTCTTTTTCTCCTGGAACACCCAACATAATTGAGGTAGCTCCAGTATTTATAATTACTGAATCAGCCAAGACATCTGGCTCATCGGCTTTAATCTTGGTAACTGCACCATCAATTTCTTCCTGGGAACCTTGTTTAAAAATATCCATACCAACACCAGCTGGTAAATGAGTCCAAAGTTTGAAAGGGCGTTGGGAAAAATCAACTGCGGTAACATGAGCATCTCTAATTTCAGTTCCAAAACGAGTAGCCTGAGCCCTTAAACTCATCATGAATTTAGGACCAATCACTCCTTCTGGAAAACCTGGAAAATTTTCTAAATCTGTGGTGTACATTAACTGACCGCCACTTTCCATACCAGTAAACAAAACAGGTTTTAATTGAGCTCTGGAAGCATAAATTGCCGCTGTATACCCAGCAGGACCAGAACCAATAATTACCAATTTTTCGGCCTTCATATACACCCTTTCAACTATTTAATTCAACTTAATTATTTACCAAGAACATCTTCGATCATGGATCTATAACCAGCTTCACCTGGAAAACCAACTTGTCTGGCAACAATTTTTGTTGCATCTTCTTTATCTTTTTTGAAAATCAAAACAGTTGGAATACTCATAACTCCAAATTCTTGGGCTGTACTACCATTTTCATCAACATTTAATTTTGCAATTACAATTCTGTCGGCAAATTCATCTGCTAATTTATCAATAATTGGAGCTGCCATTTGGCAAGGACCACACCATTCAGCAAAAAAATCAACAAAAACTGGTTTGTCACCTTTTAAAGCCTCTTTAAAACTCTTATCATCAAAATGGACCGCGCCTTGATTACTCATATTCTTATTCGTGATTAAACGAATCCTTTCTAATTACTATATTACTAACTACTTAATACTTAAAAATTTCTTTCAAAACTTCATCCAAATCTGCTCCTGGTTCACCTTTAGAACATCTCCTAGCTTCATCATTTAGCAAATCTCTAGCCACCCGACCTAATGAATTTCTCACAGCCAATACCTGACGAACAATGTCTACGCAAATACGTTCGTCCTGGTACATTCTTGCGATACCTTCTATCTGACCATTTATACGATTTAGCTGTGTAAGGACTGGGTCCTGTTTGGTTGTCATGGAAACTAAATATACCCCCATAGGGTATATGATGTCAAGTGAAGAAAACGGCTATTGAAGATCAGGCTTACTAACTCTTAGCACCTTTTGCAGTTGAGCTACCTTGCGTAATAACTCGGATAATTTCTCCTCTTCAGTTGAAGTTTTTGGTTCTTTACTATCGAGTTCGGAAATTTGCTGTTGAAGAGCATGAATATGAGATCTAGCACTACCTTGTTGTAAAAGTTGGAAACTTCTATCCCACTCAACCTTTGGTTCAATATTGTCTTTTAAAGCTGAAAATTCTGGAGCATAAATAATATCAAAAACTAATTGCTTAAGATCATCAGCCAAACCATGAGTTAACTTTTTAATGTCTGGTTTTTTGGTATTTTTTTGTTCACCAGTTTCAATTTGTTTTAGAAACTGTTGTAATATATTCTCCAAACCAGGAGTTTCTAAAACTACTCCATTTAATTCATTAACCCTATCTTTTAAATTATCTAATTCAAATAATAAAAAGAAGCAATATCGCTCCAAACCCTGTTGACGACTGGTAATTTTTGCAGGCTTCTCCTCTTCCTTATCTGGCTTCTTACTAAATACTTTGCCAGCACCAATCCTTTGCATATCTTGCAAAACTATTTCTTTTTTAACTTTGAGGATTTCAGCCAATTTTTGCACATAAAAATCATGTTCGACTGCATGGGCAATTTGAATAAAAACAGGACCAATCTCTTTCATTATTTCACGTTTACCATCTGGGGTGGTGGGATCATGATGGCGCAAACTAAGCTGTAATAAGAATTCATAAACTGAAACAGTTTTTTTCTCAACTTCACGCCAAATCTTTGCCTGATTTCTAGCTAATTCATCAACATCTTTTTGCCCACCTTCTAATTGAGACAAATCTATAACTCTAAGTTCAACATCGGTATCACCTACAACCTCAATTGCTCTCTTAGTAGCCTTTGAACCAGCGTCATCTGCATCAAGACAAAGAATAACCTTACGAGCTACTCTTGCTAATAACTTAACTTGTTCTTGGGTTAAAGCAGATCCCTTGATAGCCACAATATTATTTACGTGAGATTGGGCTGAAGAAATAACATCAAATTCTCCCTCAACAACAATAACCTCTTCAGCTTTCTTAATTTCATTCAACAATTCTTTATATCCAAATAACATTTGTGATTTGTGATAAAGCATTGTTTCTGGAGTATTTATATATTTTGCCTCTTTGGCATCTTTTTCCATCAAGCGACCAGAAAAACCAACCACTCTACCGCGATGATCTTTTAATGGAAACATCACTCTACCTCGAAAACGATCATAATATTTTCCACCTCTACCTTGAATAATTAAACCAGCTTGCTCAATCTCTGCCAAAGGATATTTCTTCTTATAATGTAAATATTTAACCAAACCATCCCAAGCATCAGTAGCATAACCCAATTGAAAAAGTTCTATTGAATCATGAGAGATTTTACGCTCTTGAAGATAAACCCTAGCCTTCTCACCAATAGAATGTTGGGTTAACAAATAGTGATAATATTCCTTAGCTAGATTTAAAATAGCTAAAAGTCTTTCACGTAAATCATCTTCTTTAGTTTTTTGAAATTCTGCCAATTGAATACCAGCTTGATCAGCCAAATACTCCAAGGCTTCACCAAAGCTCATCGCCTCATATTTTTGAAGGAAATCTAAAGCATCTCCAGTTTCACTACAACCAAAACAACGATATCGTTGTAGTTCTTCACTAACAAAAAATGATGGAGTTTTTTCACTATGAAATGGACAAGGAGCTTTATAACTAGAACCAGATCGTTGCAACTTGATTCGTTCACCGATTACCTGAATAATATCAGTAGCCTCTTTCACCTGTTGAACTTGGGACATCATTTGTAGTATACCGTATTTTATATGACATACTGGATGAATAGGAAAAACTTATGAATGAAACAAATAACAAACAAAACATCACCCAGGGTAACCCAATCAATAGCTTTAAATCTATTTTGATCAAGATAAATAGATTTTATAATAAAATTGGCTTTGAACAACACGAATACCTCACCCTAATAATAATTGGTTTTTTTGCAGCTCTAGCTGGACAATATTTTCAATTAAAAACAGAATTTAAAGAAGTTCAACAAATTGCTCAAGTATTAGCGAAAAAAACTAATTTAAAAATTTATTCAAATGATGAACTAGAAATTAGACAAGTCGAAGATGTCTATGTAAACATTCCAAAAGAATGGACCAATATCATTCCCAATTACATGACTGATGATGGAGTTAACAAACACTATATTGCCTCCTTCGGCAACAACTTTGCATTACCCTTAGCCAATGAATATGCGTTTGTAGTTGGTGTTGAAAGACGTGGAGTGAAAACAGATCTAGAAACATTCTTAAAAAATGTACCAGTTTCTAGTGATCCAAATAATGATATTTTCAGATACACCAAAGTAAATAATGATATGTTCTATATTCCAAGAAATGAAGTTGGACGCGAATACTTTAAAAAAGTAGGAGATGTTGTTTTAGTAATTTTTGTTTACGACAATGGAGATAGAGATATTGATGATTTTGAACAACACTTTATTGATAGCGTTAGAGTAGTAGAGAAAAATACCCTATTTGATTACAAGTAGGTCTTATTCTCCTGATTCTGCTTGAAAATCTTTTTTTAGAGCAATAAATTGATTTTCAACTACCTGAAGTCTGGTTTTTACTTGTTCAGTTAACTCTTGAGCTCGTTGAAGTTTCTTCAAACCTTCTTCCAAATCCAAATCTTCTTCTTGAAACCAAGTATTAATTTCTTCAAGTTCTTGCATAGCTTTATTCATCGAAAAATCATTTTTCATTCTATTATTCCTTTGCCAAAACGGATGTCGATATTTTTCCGTCTGCTACTGTTACTCTAATTGTTTCACCATCATTAACTTGACTAACTGACTTAATTAATTTTCCAGATTTATTTTGCACAAAACTATAACCCTGTTTAAGCTTGCGCTGAGGATTATTAGACTCTAACTGTTTTTCCAAACCAAAAATACTTTGTTGTGTTTGAAGCAACAACCTTCCAAAATGACTAATCATTGAACGATAAAGCAAAGCTCTTTGACTAAATAAATATTCCAATTTAACTTCAAAACGATGTGACATTTGCTCCCATTGATAATACATTTTTTCTTGGCTTTGCTTAATCATTTTTTCCATAACCTGTAAAAAACTCTGTGAAAAATAAGCAATCTTTTCTTGAGCTAAACGCCAATTTTCCGAAAGCATACGACCCGCATCTGTGGGTGTTGAAGCTCTCACGTCAGCAGTTAAATCAGCGATAGTCACATCTCTCTCATGACCAACTGCGGATAAAATTGGTAGCTTAGAAGCAAAAATAGCTTGAGCTACAGCTTCCGAATTAAATGCCTGCAAACTCTCTAAGCTTCCACCACCACGAGTCAAAACTATTAGTTCCAATCCACCATTAACTATATCTGGATGCTCATTAAAATAACGAATTCCCTCCACAATTGAATCAACTGCATAAATACCCTCAACCTTAATATCATAATGAGCAACAACTAAGCCAAAGCTACTCAAATGTTTTTTAAAGTCACGAATGGCATCACCAGTTTCTGAAGTTAATAAACCAATTCTAGAGGGAAATTCTGGCAAAGTCCTTTTGCGATCTGATAAAAAATATCCTTGAAGCTCTAGTTTCTTTTTTAAAGCTTCAAAAGCTTTTTGCAAAGCACCTTCACCAACTGGCACGATATGATCTACTACAAAAGTAAACCTACCGCTCGGCTTATATATACTAGCCTTGCCAATAATCTGTACTTCCATCCCTTCTTCAAGTTCAAATGGTAAAGTTTTTAACCGAAACTCCCACAAGGCACATGACAACACTGCTTTTTCTTGGGGATTACTATCTGTTAAAGAAAAATAAACATGACCACGCTTACTCAAAGATGTAATTTCTCCTTGAACTGCCATTACCATCTCAGACAATTGCAGATTAACAGTATCAAGAAACTCAGTTACAGAATAAATGGTAGGAGTTAATTTCACAACTTGATTATACTGATCAACCAGCTAACGACTAGAGATAAATTTCTAGCGCAACTGAGGCTGTAGGTGATAATAGGGAGGAGAATTTTGATAGCGCTTAATTGCTAGAGCAATAATTTCCTCCAAGAAATCACCATAATCCATACCTGTTAATTTTGCCACTGATGGCAAACAATCAGGAGCATTAATTGATGGATTAGGATTAAGCTCAAGAACATGAGGATTTCCTTGTTCATCTAATTTAACTTCAACCCGTCCATAATCATGACAATCAAGAATTGAGTAAGTATCCATAGCCATTTCTGTAATAAGAGCTAAAAGCTTTTTACTTACGCCTTTAGGCGGTCTTTCTTCAGTAATGAACTTCTTAAAATCAGCAAAATTATCACCAAATTTTGACTCAAAAGAATAGATGTTCCACATGTCTTTTGGCATCTTATTAAATTGAGTTCTGGATAAAGGCAATACTCTTAATTCCTCACCATTACCAATAATGGACACGTCATATTCATCTCCAGGCAAATACTCTTCTATTAAAGCTGGAGAGTGAAGTTCTTGAAGGACATAACGAATTTGACGTTTCAATTCTTCTGGGGTTCTAACAACTGAATCTTGGGTTATACCAATTGAATTATCAGTTGTTCCTGGTTTAACAATTAATGGGAAAGTCAAATCCTCTCTAACCTCATCTCTTAGATCAAAAACATAATCCCATTTTGCAGTTGGAATTTGGTGATAAGTTAAAAGTTTTTTCACTCTAATTTTATCGATAGCCAAACTAAGAGTGAAAGGATTAGAACCAGTATAAGGAACTTGGTAAGCATCAAAAAATGAAGCCACGTGTGGCTCAAGTAAACTGGAGCCATTAATACGTTCAGCAACATTAAAAACTAAATCAATTTTTTGAGTTTGTAATAAAGTGCTAGCTCCCTTCAAGTCATTGAAATCAATAAAAGAAGTACTATAACCTCTTTCTTCAAGTACTTTTTGAATATTATTACCAACAGAAGTCAATTCCGCTTCAACCGCGCCATCTTTGCCAGAAAAAGTATTGCAGGCAATACCAATATGTAACTTGCGTTGCTTTGACATACTCATGCGACGAATTTTTTCAATTCTAGCTTTGCCTTGCATGACTCTTTGATCAAATTGGGCTACTGCAAAACGATGAGCTCTTTTTGTTTTACCAACCGCGGAAACCTCTGAAAATGGAATGATCTCATAATTAACTTTTTCTAGAGCTTTATCTAAATTTTCACGAGCATCGTTGGGATTTTCACCACGAGCAGTTATCCAACCCAAAAACTCGTATTCTGCTGGGGGAGTTAAAACAGTATCACCAACTTCTTTATAAAATTGAAACTCATCAACGTTGTCCTTTGTAGAAAACTTCTCTGGCATATCTAAGCTAGAAATAACACCAGAAACTTCAGGAATAAAAGAGGTTCCGCATAGATATGTGTGTGGTTCTTCTGGCTTATCAAGCCGTGGGAAGTATTCATTTAATGCAATTTTAACCGCATATTCGATTAAATCGACTTTCCAAGCTTCACGAGAAAAAGAATAAATCTCATCTCCACCCATACGCAAATTAACTTCAATGGGAACTGGGCCTTTTGAAGTATATTTCGCTTCAAAATGGATACAGCCATTCATAACTCCAAGATGTTCAAGAACTGACTCAGCCATATTAACCAAGTCTTGTTGATCCTCTTCAGATAAAGCAGAGGGAACTGCCATACCAGTCTCCATAAAATATGGTTCTTCTGTTTTATAATTATCAGCCATCGACCAATATTTGATTTTGCCGTGTTGCACCAACATATCGATATCAACCTCATCACCATCGATATATTCTTCAACCATTACCTCCAAACCATCGGAAAGAGCTGTTTCAACCTGAGTATTAATATTGCGTCGCAAGAAAGCATAGACTTCATTGGCTTCTTCAGTATCCTCTGCCTTAATAACAAAAGCACTGCTGGAGCCAAAGGTTGGTTTGAAAACCACTGGTAACTGCATTGATTGTAAAACCTGTTTTAGTTCATCTTCAGAACGAACTAAGGCATACTTAGGTGCTGGCAAGCCATGTTTTGCGCAAAATTCACGAAAAGCAAATTTGTTTCTTGCTTTTGAAGCAACTTTCCATGGAATACCTGGTAATTTAAGAGCTTCGCTTAATTTTGCAGTTAAAAGCACATCATCTTCCCAAAAAGTAACGACTCCATCTATCTGATTTTTTTTAGCGTACTCATTTACTGCTCTTATTGTTGCATCATGATTGGTTGTATCAACCAAAATCCATTCATCAACATAATTCTCTGCCCAATTTTTTTGAGTATTAACAACTACCTTTTTGATATTTGGAATCTTAGCGATTTTTTGAAGAATAAAACGCTTTTTTAGTGAACCAGTATTGATTATTAATAAAGTTTTTTTCTGTTGTTCTTGAACTTTTTTTTGCATCAATGGGCATTACCTTCACACCCACTTAATTTTAATAATATAAAAATGTATTTTATGGTAAATGACTACAATTTAAACCTACAATTATAATTGATTTATCAAATATAATTAATCTTTTTTCTCAAGAAGCCTATTTTGCTTAATGATAAACCAAACTGCAATTGAAACTCCGGCGCTACTAACGGTTCCCCAAATAATATCTACCAAAACTACTTGTTCTGACCAATCACGTAAAGTAGCCCAATTACTCAAGTCATAGGTTGCATATGCTCCAAAACCATAAACAGCAGTTTTTAATAATAAACTTTTCCAAGAATTGTTTTTATAAAAACCCCAAAACCATAGCATGAATGGATGCAAAGCATAGAACAACAATCCAGGAACTAAAAGAAAATCAGCTCGTAATAAGCCAGCTAATTCCTGGGCATAAAAATTCCTGGCAATTAAACCTAACCACAATGCATCAATTAAACCAAATATTCCTAATAAAAGAATATAAGTTAGAAAAAAAGCAAAAATTCCTCCACGTTTCATATGGTTTGTATTGTACATCAAAAAACCCCTGGTAAAAATACCAGGGGTTCTCTTATTCAAAATTTAAGTATTTGAAAAATTAACGACCTCTGTTGTAGCCACCACGACGATCACCGCCACGGTCACCACCACGATCATTACCACGATCACCACCGCGGAAACCGCGATCTTCACGAGGACGAGGGGGTTGAGCAACTTTAATAAAAAGTTTGCGACCTTGAACCTCTTGTTCATTAAGTTGTTCCATAGCTTTAGTAGCATCTTCAACAGTGGCGAATTTCACAAAGGCGAAACCTTTGGAACGGCCAGTTCTGAAGTCGGTGATGAGTTTGCACTCTTCAACATTGCCATATTCAGCAAATACGTCTTTTAGCTCTTCTTCACCTACGGAGTAGGAAAGATTGCCAACGTAAAGTTTGCTTGGATCTGCAGCTTGGTTATTACTATCTTGAGAAGGAAACATAATGTCCTTTTCTCTCTGAATCTGAGTAGCTGACTAATCCTACTGATTCTTTCATATAATTCGGACATGATGCTTAGTGTCTTTTAAAAATCTAAGAACTGCCGTTTAGCCAGAAAGATCAGTATACCCTATAACTTTTAAATTGCTATAGGGAGTTTAAATTCTAATTAAGGATAACTATTGCTAAATTTAAAACTGAAGCAAAACTAACCCAGGCTAAATAAGGATAGAGAAAATATTTAGACAGAGGCAAAACCTTACCCATCGATCTAATTGTCTGCCAAATTGCAAACCATAAAATTACAATTTCTATTAAAGCAAAGAATGGATTTTTTAAACCAAAAAATAAAATAGACCATAAAGTATTCAAACTAAGTTGAAAATAAAACCAATGCAAAGCATATCTAATTTGCTTAGTTTGTTTTTTAGAAGTCCAGACTAAATACAAGGCTAAACCCATCAACACATACAAAATTGACCAAACTGGCCCAAAAAGCCAATTGGGTGGATTAAAAAACGGCTTATTAAGTGCTGCATACCAAGTAGGAATAGCAGAAAAAGTAAATACAGAACCCAAAAAACCAGCTAAAAACGTAATTCCAAATGAAAATAATAGCTTAAACCATTGAATTTTGAACATATATTAGGTCCTTTTTTTCTACTTCATTGTGCATTATTTGGTTTACAATGGCAACATTATTAGCAATTATTAATATTCATATTATGACTGATATCTATCAACAAGCATTAAATTATCATCAACAAAATACTGGAAAACTAGGCACTTCTAGTGTGGTAGGAGAAATTAAAACCAAAGAAGATTTATCCCTCGCCTATACCCCAGGAGTAGCAGAACCATGTAGATTAATTGCCAAAGATAAAAATGCTACATACACTCACACTCTAAAAGGTCGTACTATTGCCGTTATTTCAGATGGATCAGCTGTTCTGGGACTGGGAAATATTGGCGCAGAAGCTGCTCTACCTGTAATGGAGGGGAAAGCTTTGCTAATCAAGCAATTTGGAAATATTGATGCTTTTCCTTTGGTAATAAATGCTCACAAGCCATTGGAAATCATTGATTTTGTTAAACAAGTAGCTCCTACTTTTGCAGGTATAAATCTGGAAGACATTGCTGCTCCAGTATGTTTTCAGGTTGAAGAAGCCCTACAAGATATTGGCATCCCAGTTTTTCATGATGATCAACATGGCACAGCTATTGTTGTAAGAGCTGCCCTTATGAATGCTTCTAAAGTAGTTGATAAACCATACGAAACTTTAAAAGTAGGAATTATTGGTGCTGGAGCTGCTGGTTTAGCCATAGCCAGAATGATTCTTGGTCTCAACTGCACTGCCGATACATGTTCTAGAGCTCATAATGCCCATCATGTGGCTGATGTAATTGTTTTTGATCGCCAAGGAGCGCTGTATGCTGGTCGAGAAGGACAAAATATTTATAAACAAGCAATTGCTGGTCTCTCAAATCGTGAAAGAAAAGCTGGTAGACCAGAAGATGCTCTACATAATTTTGACGTAGTAATAGGAGTCTCTGGGCCAGGCTCAATCACACCAGAAACAATTGGGATTTTGGCAAAAAAATCAATTGTTTTTGCTATGGCAAATCCTACTCCAGAAATTATGCCAGATGAAGCCAAAAAGGCTGGTGCCTATATTGTTGCTTCTGGTAGAAGTGATTTTGCTAACCAAATAAATAATGTTCTAGCTTTTCCAGGAATTTTTCAGGCCGTAGTAAAAGGAAGACTTAAGACTATCACCTATCCAATGAAAGAGGCTGCTTCCAATGCTATTGCTGATGCAGTAGTTAATCCCACTGTTGATGAAATAATTCCAAGTGTCTTCAATCCTGGTTTAGCAGAAAAAGTTGCTGAAGCTGTATTAAAGAATAAATAAAAAAATTATTCAGTGCCGAAATATCGATCGCCGTAATCTCCAAGACCTGGCAAAATATATTTTTTGCTGTTCATTTCACGGTCTACACTAGCAACAAAAATCTCTAGTTTTAGATCTGGATAATCTTTTCTCAAGCGTTCGATGCCCTCTGGAGCAGCAACTACAGCTACTATTCTCACTGCTTTTGGCTTTTCTTCCAGAACTCTTTTTAGGAGATGAGAGATTGAGCCACCAGTTGCCAACATAGGATCAGTGATTATTACTACTGAATGTGAATTTATCTTTGGTAATTTCCAATAATATTCTCGTGCAATTGCTGTTTCCTCATCTCTTTCCATACCCACAAAACCAACCTTAACTCTTGGTAAAAGCTTCATTGCACCAAATAGCATTGCAATGCCAGATCGAAGTACTGGTACCACAATTATTTCATCTTTAATTTTAGAAACTTTTATATCTTCTAGCGGAGTAGAAATTATTTCTTGTTTTAACTCCAAACCGTTAATTGCCTCGGCAAATAAAAAGCTGCAAATTTTATCTGAATATTCTCTAAATTTCTCTAAGCTAGTTCTTTTATCTCTCAAATGACTAAGTGAATCCTCAACAAAAGGATTATTAATAACATGGACATGTTTCATGGATTTCATGCTTATCTTTCTTTGTTAGAGTTTTTATTATTTTAAGCCTTTTTCCTTATTTATGGTTAGAAGAATAATTTCAACTACAAATCAACATTTTTTACCAAGCAGTATAATAACAACATGACCATAGCAGATTATTTATTATCGATTAACGAACCAAGTTTTCGTTTGAAACAATATAACCAAGCTATTTATCAACAATTGATTGAAAATTGGGATGAGTTTACAGCTTGGCCTAAATTACTTAGAGAAAAAGTTGCTATAGAGTTTCCACTAGAAAAACTAGTTGTTATTAATCACCAAATTTCAAAGAAAAAAGATACTGAAAAAGTGCTATTTTCCAGAGTAAAAAATGATCGTCAATTACTAGAAACTGTTTTAATGAGACATCAAGACGGACGCAATACTGTTTGTGTTAGTTCGATGGTTGGCTGTCCAGTTGGTTGTACTTTTTGCGCTACTGGTACCATGGGATTTATTGCCAATTTGACTTCCGATGAAATAGCCGAGCAAGTCTTATTTTTTGCTCGTCGTTTGAAAAAAGAACAACAAAAAATAACCAATATCGTATTCATGGGCATGGGTGAACCGTTACTTAACCTAAAAAATGTTTTAGAATCGATCGATATTTTTACAGATTCAGACAAAATGGCTATGAGCCCAAGTAGAGTCACTATTTCTACCTCGGGAATAGTGCAACCCATGAAAGAATTGTTTGCCAAAGATTTTAAAGGCAGAATTGCTTTAAGTTTGCATGCACCAACTCAAGCTTTGCGAGAAAGCATTATGCCGATCGCAAAAAACAATCATTTAGATAAACTTATGGAATTAGTTGATCAATATATTAATAAAACTAATAAAAGAATTTCTTTTGAGTATATTCTTCTAAAGAATATTAATGATAAGCAGCGCCATGCAGAAAAATTGGCTCAATTAGTCAGAGGAAAACTAATTCATTTAAATTTAATTCCATATAATCCAGTACCAGGCTTTACCTTAGAAACTTCAGATAGAAAACAAATAGATCGTTTTTCAGCAATTTTGACTAAAGCAAGAGTCCCTCATACAGTCAGGGTGAGTATGGGTCAAGATATTGATGCTGCCTGCGGCCAATTGGCTACCAAGAAAACTTCAGTATAATGAAAGAATGAAATTAAAAGCTTGGGTTAAAAACAATTGGCTTTATTTTTTCTTTATTCTAAGTAGTGGCTTTTTATATTTCTACAATTTACCAAATTCATTTCATTTCTCTGGAGATCAAGGAAGAGATGTTTTAGTAATGAAAGATTTGCTAGATGGTAAATCATGGCCATTATTAGGACCCACTAGCTCAGTTGGCCATTATTATTTGGGACCATTATTTTATTATTTTAACTCACCAAGTTTATTATTAACTAACTTCAATCCCATTGGACCTGCCCTGCTGCAAGCACTAGTTGGTATAACTATGACTGTTGCTTTATTTTGTTTTTTAAAGCAATTTTTTAATTATAAAATTGCAGTAATTGCTACTACTTGGTATCTTTTATTGCCTACTTTTGTTGAATATAATCGCTTTGCTTGGAATCCAAATGCTATTCCTCTATTTTTAATATTATTTTTCTGGAGTTTGGCACAATTTATTAAACTGCAAAAAGAAAAGTTTTTTTTAATTGCCTTAATTAACTTATTTATTCTTTTGCAATTACATTTGATTAATATAGTTTTATTATTACCACTTTTAATTAGTGTTTATCAAAGTTGGCTAAAACATCATAATATTAAAAGTATTATTACTAAAACTTTTTACAGTATATTAACCACAATTACTGCTTTATTCCCATTTATTTATGGTTTATTTAAACAAATTGGGCTTTCAAAAAATAAAAGTTCCCTTATTAATCCTTTGAGTTTGGTGCAAAATATTGGAATTAATTTAAAAGAAATTATTTGGCTATTAGCAGGAAAAAATATTTTTCTTAGTCTATTAATTATTATTATTTTTATTCTAAGTATTTATTTAATTATAAAAAATATTAAATTAAAAGCTTTTAATTTATCAATAAAATTCTTAATCATTCCAACTATTCTTGTCTCAATCATTTCTTTAAGTTTATTGAATATAAAACCAACTACTCACTACTTATTCATCCCGCTAATTGGTCTATTAATACTAATTAGTTGGGCCATAGATCAAATAACTAAAACAATACCTTCAAAAATAATTTCAAACATATTATTACTAATTATTTTGTTAACAACAGTATATTCATGGCTTCCACAGTGGCTTGAAATATTTAAACCAAATTCAATTTCCGCTAAAAAAATCAATGAAACAACTACCCTGATACTAGAAAATTCCAATAGCCAACCATTTCAAGTTGCTATTTTGTCTGAAGACAATAGCGACGAACCATATCTTTATTATTTAAAAATGAAATCAAACTTATTAATAAGAGATCAAGAATTTGCCAAACAGATATTTATTGTTTGTGAAGATCAAGAAAGCTGCAAGCCACATGGAAATCCTCACTGGGAAATAGCAAAATTTGAAATAAACCATCAAGATAAACAAATAGAAGAACTTCAAATTAATGATAATTTAATCAAATTATTTGTTAGATAATTTTCTATTTCATAATGAATTAATTCTTAATTAAATAATCTTTATGAACAACATTTCTAATAGGAACATTAGTGTCATCTCTCAATTCAATTCTCCATAATGAGATATATTGTCCAACCGATAATTCTTTTAGAGTTTCAAGATTAACCGGATATGAATCTAAAAATCTATCTAAACATTCTGCTTTAATCAAATCAGAATCACGACGATGATCGCAAACCATATAAAGTATTTTTGGATCTCTAAATAATGGAGCATGATTCAAACCATAATTTACGTTATATACCAAAGGCTCATTAAAATAATTTTCCAAATAAAACCAAACACCACTAGTACCCCAAGCGTCATAAGGCATATTTTTGATTGTGGTGTACCAAGTTAATAATAATCTTGGTTGAGTAAAACTATCATCTTCTACAGCTGACTTTTTGTAGTCATCATAAATTATTTTTGCAAGTTCTTGTTGTTGATCGTGAAAAGATTTGACTGGTAAATTATTTTTAATATTGAAATCAGTCATAAGAAGCATATTTAAAATTACAAAACCAATACAACCAAAAGCAAGATATTTATTAACTGAAAACAAACTATAAAGTAGATATGAAAAAAGCACTAAAATAAAAGGAAAAATATATAAAATATAGGTTGCAGAAATATTCCAATGATAAAAATAAAATAATAATAAAGATGAAGAAAATATTATTAAAAAAGAAATTAATTTAGAATCAACTGACTTAACAAACTTATATATATTTTTTCTTGTACCCAAAAAACGATATACAACTATAAAAAAGCCAACAAAAATAATTAGAAGCAAATATTTTGGCAAAGATTCACTACCCCAAATCATTTTATTGAGTAATAGGTACATTTGTTTTACAACATCTACAACACTGGAAATATCTTTTGCTTCATTATTAAATTTTAAAAAATACAGCTGATCAAATGGTTTCTCTTTAAAAGTTAAAAACAACCATGATAAAAATATATTAAACAACACCATTACTGGCCAAAAAATAATACCCAAGGAAGAATAATGATTATCTTTATTAAGTTTTATCCAATGATAAAAACTAAAAACAAAACCAATCGGCAAAACTATTAATACTCCATAATGTATGTGAATTGGGAAAAATAATAAAAATATTAATAAATTTAAATAAAATAATTTTCTTTTTTTAGTTTTTAAAAATGAAATAGTAGCTAAGATAAAAGCCAAAGAAAAAATTAAAAGCAAATGTGGTTGTAATAATTCTCTACTACTGTATACCATTTGATAATTAACAGCCAAAATAGTTGCTAAAATATAACCAAGCCTAGAATCTTTTAGCTTTGATCCAATTAAATAACCCAATATCACTGGGGTTGTCATTAAAACTGCCCAAAAATACATAAAAGAAACTGGATTTTTAGTAATAAACCAAATACAACTCACTAAGTAGTAATAAAATGGTGAATTTTGCAACCAATTCATTCCTCCAGCTGCCAAAGGACCTCTGTTGATATTTTCTCCGTTATTAATAATGTGGCTGGCAACCAACATGTCTCTACTCTCGTCATATCCTGGTTGCAACCAGACAGATCTGTTTAGATGATTTAGACGGAGATAAAGGGCAATAATAATAATTAAAAATAATGGAAAATACGAAACCAATAACTTTGAGACCTTATCCCAAGAAAAAAAGCTTTTTTTCTTTAGCAAAAACATATGGCTCCATTCTTACACATAAAACCTAATCCGCAAAGCAAAAGAGATTGACAATAAAACCAGATAGACACTATGCTCTAAGTACAATATTTATGTTAATAAATAATAAATCTTTTAAAATTAGCTACAACCAAGTGATAATAGCAATCTTTTTTATTGCTTTCATCTTGAGAGCTTATCTAAGTTTTACGGCTAAATTAGGATTAGACGAAAGATTTACTTACCAAATTTCTCAAGATAATACCTATATTCAGCACGTTATTACTCCACCAGATGATCGCCCATCAATCTTATATCTAATCACCAAAATTCTTTTGAATGTTTCTGATAATTATTTGTTTTTAAGAATTCCAAGTTTATTGTTTTCACTTGGTGCTTTGTTTATTTTATTTAAAACATTAAAAACAATTAATAAAGAGCTGGCTATTTACGGATTATTGTTTGCCAGTCTTCATCCTGTTTTAATTCATACTAGTTGGCCAATTAGAGACTATAGCATTCTGCAATTTATTGGTGCTGGAGTTATTTATTATGGCGTTAAAATTTTAGATGCTTTAATAAATAAAAATAAAAATATTACCAAATATTTTAAAATGCTGGCAATCTTTTGTTTTTTTGGTGTTTTAACTTCATTTTTATTTTACCCATTCATGGGTAGTTTATTTGTTAGTTTTTTTGCTATTGGAATCTACAAACAAAAAAAAGAGCAAGTGGATTGGTTAAAAAAACAAATTAAAATTTTAGTCTTATCAATTATTCCAATTATAATAATCGGAATATATTATTCACTAATAAACTTCAATAAAGTAATTACAAACAATCAAAGTTTCGCTCCGATCAATTCATTAATAAAACTAATTTCAGAATTAATGTCTATTAATACCTATAGTTATCTTGTTAAAGATAACTACTTACCTATTTTTATATTTATATTTTTCATTTGGATGATATTTAATTTAAATAAATATCTCAAAAACAAGCCAAATCCTATTCTAAATTTTCTCTCTACTTGGTTTGTTTTACTAACTAGTTCTTTCTTGGTTATTTCTAATTTTTTACCAGCAATTCTTTTACTTAGGGGTTGGGTAATTCCAGCCCTATTAATTTGTCTAATTATTCCAATACTCATATATACTTGGATTGTTTTTATAAAAAATAAACAAGTTAAAAATAATGTAAAAATAATAGTTTTTATCATTATTCTAATAACTGGAATATTTCAATATTTAGCTAGGTATAATTTTATAAAAGATTCAGAAGGTTATGATTTTCATCATGACAGCTATTTTTATAGTGGACTAATAATTGATAGTTTAATCAAAAATACTACCAATTTGGTTGATGATAAAACACAACTAATTTTATTTCCATTCTGGGAAAGTGTTGTCTTTGAGTACAAAGAGAATAGTGTTTTTGAAAAACAACAATTAAGATTAAATAATCTTCTAAAAAATCATTTATTAAATTGTAGTCAACTAAAAACAAAATTAAGTGATGAGGAATATAAAAATACTTGTCTAAACTTAGATAAGATTTATCTGCTTCCAGAGTGGCAAGCTGTTAATAGCAAGCATTTTGTTTTCGCTATCAATCAGTATATTTATGAAAATTTCAATACTTGGAATGAAACTAATTTCTTCCAATTGCTGTTGGAACTATTGGATGGTTGTGAACAAGTTAAAAATTATAATACAGATTTTTATTTAATTATTGATTGCCACTATAAAGACTCTTAATTGCTTTTACAGTCAACCTAAATTCACTCATAGTATTACCTATGCCGGATGGCAAATATAATCCATCTCTCGCAATTTTTGCCGCAATAGGATTTTCTTTATTCTTGAAATCATTGCAAAAAGGAAATGCCAATTCTGGCGGGTAGAAAAAATCTCTGGTTTGAATTCCATATTCAGACATTAACTTTTCTGAAAGCTGATCTCTACTTAAACCAAATTTCTTTTTATCAACCAAGACAACATACATCCAATGAGCATTTTTACAGTTAGGAATTTCTATTGGTAATTGTAATCCGTTTATGTCTTTTAAAGACTTAGTATAAAAACTAGCTAGCTTTTGTTTATAAGCCAAAGAGCTACTTATTTCTTCCAATGAAGCAAGCCCGATCGCAGCTTGAAGATTGCTCATTACATAGTTGTAACCGATACCGTCATGAATGAATCTTTTTTTGGGAGAAAAATTATAATTACGTAGTTTTCTACATTTATCAGCCAACTTCTTATTATTTGTTATTACCATTCCGCCCTCGCCACTGGTAACAATTTTATTAGCGTAAAAACTAAAGCAAGCAACATCACCAATACTACCTACTTTTTTGCCATAATACTCTGCTCCATGAGCTTCAGCTGCATCTTCTATAACCATGAGCTTATGTTTTTTGGCAATCTTCATAATGGCATTCATTTCAGCTGGCTGACCATATAAATGAACTACCATGATTGCTTTGGTTTTATTGGTAATTTTTGCCTCAATAAGATTTGGATCAATGTTATAGCTCCTAGGATCAACGTCAACTGCAACTGCTTTGGCTCCAACATACCAAATAGCAAAATAACATGAGCCAATGGTTGAAGCTGGCAAAATCACTTCATCTCCTGAGCCAATTCCCAATCCCAATAGAGCAGTGTGTAGAGCAGTTGTACCAGAATTAACGCTAACTGCATATTTAACACCAATATATTTTGCGAATGATTGTTCAAATTCAGTTACGTATGAACCCAAGCTAGAGAGCCAACCGCTCTTTAAACATTTTTTTGTATATTGCAAAGATTTTTTAGGAGTTTTTGGTCTATTAACAGGGATCATATTTTTTTCCACTTAACTTGTTTTGCTCCAGAATAAACTGCTTCAATTATTTCTTGTGTTCTGAGCATTGTTGAAAATGATGGTAAAGGAATTTTATTGTTACTTAAACAATTAACTAAATATTCTAGCTCTTGGTCATGGGAGCTGGTGTTTCCAAATTCTGTTATGACTTCTAGTTTTGCAGGATCGCACCAATTAATTTGGATATCATTATGCAAACCAACCCTAACTACAATTTGAGCTTTTTCAGACCAAAGTTCTAAGTGCAAATAATCTCCCCATTGAGTCCAACTGCTGGATAAAACTGCTTTTTGTCCTGTTTTACTTATCAATATAGCCGTTGCATTGTCTTCAACCGATGACTTAGTAAAATGATAATTATTAATTTGGCCAGTGACTCTGTCTATTGGTTCTAAAAATGATGTTGCTATTTCTACCAAATGAAATCCATTATCCAATAATGCCCCACCCCCAGACATCAATTTATTTGCAAACCAACAAGTTTGAGTGCTATTTGCATTCGTGCCAATAGAGGCTTGGACTGCATATATTTTGCCAAAGTCTTTCTTTTCAACCCTATTAATAAGATATTTCAAAGGACCAATAAAGCGATGGTTGGAACCAATTTTTATCCAAGGATTTTTTTTGTCTGGTGTTTTATCCACTAATTTTTGTAGGATTTTTGCAGCTGCTAATGTATGAGCAATTGGTTTTTCAATTAATACGTTAATGCCGTTTTTTAGTGCTGTTTTTGCTATGGTTGCATGCAAAAAATTAGGCGTAGCAATGATAACTAAGTCTAGTTTTTGTTCTTTGAATAACTTTTTGTAATCTAGATAAGAAGAAATATTATTTAATTTAAATTTTGTGGATATTTTTGTCAGTTTATTATTGTCTTCATCGCAAATAGCAACCAATTCAAGTTTGTCTTTTAAAGACAAACAGGACATTAGTCTTTTTTCTCCAAATCTACCACAACCAATTAGAGCAACTTTCCAAGTTTTTGTTTTATTCATCGACTCATTCAATTGTTTTATAGAGTAAAACCTAAATAGAATAGTATCACGATTATCAATATTTTTTATTGTTTCATTTTGAAAGTTTTAGTTTTTCTTTTCTAGAAAGTTTTTTTATTTGGGCTTCTCTTTTCAGTGCTTCTGACTGGTTAATAAGATTTTCAAAATAAAATAATTTAACTGGCAAACGACTTCTCGTATATTTTGCTCCCTTACCAAGGGAATGAGTTTTGATTCTATTCTCCAAGTCGTTTGTGGAGCCCGTATATAAAGATCCATCTCTGCATAATAAGATATAAATACACCAATTTTTTTTATTAACTGAATTTATCATTATTCAAAGTCGCAAGCACCAATCATGGTGCCACCGGCATAAAAGTTTAGTCCGGCTCTAAAGTTTTTTCTGGAAATAAAAATATATTTAGTTACAAAAGTCGTTGTTTTGCCACTGCCAAGGCTATGTTTAAAAGAAGATTTGGCCTTGTCTGTTCTTTGGAATAGTGAGCCACTTTGTTGATCTACTTTAAATTCCAAACCAATGACTGGTAATTTGCTGACTATTACTTTGGATACTGGTTTATCAACCAGCTCCCATCCATTGGCCTTAAGAATTTCACTCTGCTCTTGGAAGTCTTGTTCTGGGTTACGTAAGCCAAATTCTAGTGGTGACATATAACTATTTTATATCACGTTCAAGGTTGGATTTTAATTCTGGAAATATTAAAAATAAAAATTCTCTAGCTGCATAACGTTTTTTTCCTTGATATGGAAAATCATGAATATCAAATCCTGGAGAGTCATTGACTTCGATGATCACATAATTTCCTTTAGTTTGTTCTTTGGTAATATCTTTACTCATAAAATCCAAACCAGCAAATGAAAGGCCAGGGATAGCATTAATTGCTTGCAAGGCAATTTTTTTAACGCTGGGATGTACTTGATCAGTGAAATCTATAGCATCTCCTCCCTGAGAGACATTAGAAACTTTGCGAAGATATATTCTTTTTCCTTTTTCGACAACACTATCTAAATCAAGGTTTTGTTCTTTTAAATATTCTCTAAGTTTAATATCAATGATTATGCGTAGATGAGACTTATCGCTGCCTTTGGAACCTCTTATGTCTTCTTGATTTTTTAGTTTAATTAGTTCTTTGATTGTGAGAATTCCATCGCCAATGACGTTGGCAGGAATTCTTTGTAAGACTCCAATTATTTTTTTTCTAGTTAATAAAATTCGATATTCTTCTCCAAAAAACATTTCTTCCACAATGGCTCCCGCAGTTTTTCTGGAAGAATAATTGAAAGCTAGCTTAATAGCATTTAAATAGTCTTTGTATGAGGTTACATTGACAGTAATGTTTTCCCCCCAGGTTCCACCACCTGGTTTTATTACTAGTGGTTTAGCTAAAAAGTTAAATACTTCTTTTAGATAGTCTTCATTGTGTTCTTTGCTAATTCTGTAGCCTCTTGGCACGCAAAGACCAGCCTGTCTCAATAGGTTGATGGTAGTTTTCTTATTATTGCAGGCGTAGATGCCCAGCGCTGTGGTGCTTGTAGGGATCTGATGAAAATATGATTCTTCTTTGCCATGATAATTTAAGGTAATGATTTCTGTGCCAGGAATAATCTTCCAAGTAATACCCAGTTTTTCTGCTTCTTTTAATACTAGACGTGAGCTGTTGCTGATGTTTTTACTTTTTTCAAGTCCATGAGGAGAAAAATAATTATAAATGAGCTTCAACAAATAAAACCTTTCCTTCTAGATGCTGTGTATGGCAAAACAGAAGTAATAAACAAAAATATCGAAATCGATATAGATAAATTAAGTGAAGAATAATTTCTTCTTTAACAATTTATAGCTTATATTCTAGCACTAATTTGACAAATAGTGGCCTTAGAATGTTTTTAATAGGATAATTTTGTTACAATATTTATTGTTTATAATTTATCTTTGCCAGGGTTTACGATCTTTTTCTGCGATGAATGTAATTTTTTCTGGTTCTGGTTCAGATTCTAGCTCAGCTTTTAAAGCTAGCCAAACCAAACGATTGTTTTCTGTCCAGGGTGTTGTAATTGAGAAATTAGCTTTTTTAATATCAAGAGCTTTTAGAAGAGCGGTTTTTTCTTCTACTGATAAAAACTTTAAGTCTTCTACAGTGGCATTTTCTAAAGCGGCTTTAGTTACTTCTTCATTCATTGCGTTGTTCTTTAATTAATAATATTCTTTGCGGAAGGGGTGAGATTTGAACTCACGATGCCCTTGCGGGCGCTGGTTTTCGAAACCAGTGCAATAGACCACTATGCGACCCTTCCCATACTAATCATCCAATAACTCAGAAAAAATCCCAGCTACTGACTTAACGTATGGCTGTTTACCCAAAACCACTTTAAAACGATAAGGATCCTTACCATTAAAATCAAGATTAAGACCCTCACCCACCTCTTGGTATTCAAGCCCAGTCTCCTTCATTAATAACTTAGCTAAACCCAAATCCCAAGGAGCCAAATTCCAAAAAGCAGCCGCATCAGCCTTACCAAGACCAACCATCATCAAATGATAAACAGCACTACCCACATACCTAGGCAAAGCATATTGCTCAGCAATCTTAGTAATAATCTCCGTCTTCAAATGATTTGCTCCAACCATCCCAAACATAATCACTGGGGTCTTACTAAACTTACCAGCCTCATCATAATCATCCTGTTTAACACCATTAACCCAGATACCTTGGTCTTTAATTACCTCAACCCTAAGATCCTGCATTGGAAAACTCATCACACCATAAATTGGCTCATTTTTCTGCCATAAAGCCACAGAAGTAGCAAAAACAGGAATCTTTAAAGAAAAATTATGAGTCCCATCAATAGGATCAACTACCCAATTGTATTCTTCTTTTATAACATTCTCATGCTCTTCGCCTACAAAACCAATATCTGGAAACTCTTTCAATAAACGCTCTTTAAGCAAATCCTCAACAGCCCCATCCACCTCAGTCACTGGATTAGTCTCAACCCTTCCACCCTTATCCTTAACAGACAACAAACCACCCCTAAAACCAGCTATGATCTTAGCATCAGTCAAATCAATAAGAGAAGAAATAGCTAGGCGAACTTGTTGTAAATCCAACATCAATAAATCTTTCTACCATGCTAAAAAATATTGTAAAAAGTGCACCCACCAGGACTCGAACCTGGATTAGTGGTTCCGCAAACCACTGTTCTATCCCTTAAACTATGGGTGCATTAGAACTCTGGTATTGTACGCTGAAACCTCTTATTAGGCAATAAAAAAATATCCTAGTACAATAAGCTTATGAACAGAGGAGAAATTACCCTAACACTAGAACAACGCAAAACCCTATTACAGTTAAATAACTTACCACAAAACTTCAAAGACAAACTAAACCTAACCATTGACGACATTAATTCTGTAGCGATCTTTGTTTCAGCAGAAGAATTAGAACAAACTCTAGACCAATTACCACCAACAAATAGTCTACGCAAAATAATAACCAACAAACTTTTTTTAATGAACAACTCCTAATTGACTTTAAACCACTTTAAACATATTCTATTATTCGAATATGTATGAACAACTATTCCATTTACACGAACAACTACTCAAAGCTCTAGCCAACTCTCGTCGCCTAGAAATTATTCAACTACTTCGCGATCAAGAAATGTGCGTTGGAGATATTCACAACATGCTTGACCTACCACAAGCAAACATTAGCCAACACTTAATGATTCTCAAAGAAGCTGGACTAGTTGAAAGTAGAAAAAACGGCAAACAAATTTTTTATCATCTAACCCACCCCAACATCATCCAAGCCAGCGACCTCATTAGAGAAATGTTAGTAGACACCCACCATGAGCTCAAATTAAATGATCTACAAAAATATAATTTAAAAAAACTAGGACCCCTTACTCACGACCCTGTTTGTGGCATGCGCATTTCCCCCAAAACAGCTAGTTTCTCAGATCAACACAATAATCAAGACTACTACTTTTGCGCTAGCGGATGCCTAAAAGCATTCAAGAAAGATCCTAAAAAATATGTCTAAAAACACCGACCTCTCATTCCATGTCTCCGGCATGCACTGTGCTAGTTGCGCTGTAAACATCCAACGTTCACTGCGCAAAACACCAGGAGTAACCAATGCCTCAGTTAACTACAACAACGAACAAGCTTTCGTAAGTTTTGATAAAAACAAAGTTAAACCAGAAGAACTAGGTAAAGTCGTTAGCAAAATTGGCTATACCCCCCACATCGTAGAACTAGAACATCATGAACATAACCACTCTGCCTATGACCCAGAACAAGAAAAACAAAAAGAACTTAATAAACTCAAAAAACTACTTTGGATCAGTGGTGGCCTAACCTCAATCTTATTAACAACAATGTTTCCATTTGCACCAGAAATATTAATGAATCCCACCCTGCAACTACTAATAGCTGCACCAGTTCAATTTTGGGCTGGTAAACGTTTTTATCAAGGCGCAATCTCTGGTCTAAAAAATAAAACAACCAACATGGATACCTTAGTTGCTCTTGGAACCTCTGTTGCCTACGGCTACTCAACTTTTGTGGCAATAGCAGGAAACTGGTTGGAAAACCTTGGCATACCAGCACACACATATTTTGAAGCCTCCAGCGCCATCATCTTTTTCATCTTATTAGGCAAATTCTTAGAAATTAGAGCCAAAGCTAGAACTTCTCAAGCAATTAAAAAATTACTAGAACTACAAGTAAAATCAGCAAGAATAAAAGTTGGCAATTCCTGGCAAGAAATTAGTCTAGACAAAGTAAAAACAGGCGACATTTTACAAGTAAAACCAGGAGAAAAAATTCCAGTAGATGGACTTATTACCAACGGAGAAACATCACTAGACGAAAGCATGGTCACAGGAGAAAGTTTGCCTGTACAAAAACAATCTGGGATAGCCGTCATTGGCTCTACTTTAAATCTCTCTGGAACAATAGAAATGAAAGCCACTAAAGTAGGCAATGAAACTCTACTGGCCCAAATTATTAAACTCGTCCAACAAGCCCAAGGATCTAGGCCGGCCATTCAAAATTTAGTTGACACAGTAGCAAGCTATTTTGTTCCTGCAGTAATCGTTCTCTCTCTCATAACCTTCATTATTTGGTGGATCTTTGGACCAGAACCAAAATTTTTAAGAGCCATGATCAGCATGATCGATGTATTAATCATTGCCTGTCCATGTGCCTTGGGATTAGCAACTCCGACCTCATTAATGGTTGGCATTGGCAAAGGTGCCCAAAACGGCATCCTAATTAAAGACGCTCAAGCCCTAGAAATAGCAAATAAAATTAAGGCAGTAGTTTTTGATAAAACAGGTACTCTAACAAAAGGCCAACCAAGTGTTACTGAAACAATGATAATTGATAATGCTAAAAATAAAGAAAAACTTTTAACATTAGTTTATGCCGTGGAATCTCTATCTCACCACCCACTAGCCATGGCTGTAACAAACTATGTAAAAAAAGAATTTCCAAACAATAAATTCAACCTAACTATTTCCAAATTCATGGATCATAGTGGCAAAGGCATTTCGGCTTATTATGAAAAACAAGAAATATTAATTGGTACAGAAAAACTTTTAGCTGAAAAACAAATTAAAATTTCTAAAGAAATCTCAACCAAAGCCACGGAGTGGAAAAACCGTGGAGAAACAGTAATTTTTATAGCACTACAAAATAAATTAATGGCGATAATTGCTATTGCTGACACTCTAAAAGAAAAAGCAGTTAGTGTTATTAACCAACTTCAGCAACAACATATTACTCCTATCTTATTAACTGGAGACAATACCCAAACAGCTGCAAGCATTGCTAAAAAGCTTGGTATTAGTGAATTTAAAGCAGAAGTATTACCTCATGAAAAAGAACAAGTTATTAGAGAACTACAAAAAAGATTTGGTAAAGTTGCTATGGTCGGTGATGGCATCAACGATGCCCCGGCTCTTGCTACAGCAGATGTTGGCATAGCCATGGGTAATGGTACTGATGTCGCCATCGAATCAGCTGGTATTACTTTACTCCGCAGTGACATTGCTTTGGTTCCTCAAGCTTTAAAGTTGTCACAATCAACCATGAATAATATTTACCAAAATCTATTTTGGGCCTTTGGTTACAATGTATTATTAATCCCAGTAGCTATGGGAGCTTTATATCCAACTTTTGGAATTCAACTCAACCCAATCATGGCTGGAATAGCAATGGCTTTTTCTAGTGTTTCTGTGGTTAGTAATGCTTTAAGATTAAAAAAAGTAAAATTAATTTAGGAAAAAATTTATGGAATTCTTATTTATCTTTTTAACTGGATTAACCACTGGTGGCCTATCCTGTCTTGCAGTTCAAGGTGGCTTATTAGCCAGTGTAATTTCCAATCAAAAAAAACAAGAACTAGAAACTCTTTCTGAAAAAGAAAAAAGAAGAAACAAATATCTTAATTCTCAACAACCAATTACTAAAATAGACACTGCTGACTGGCTACCAGTAATACTATTTTTAGTAGGCAAACTAATCTCCCACACAATCCTAGGCTTCATGCTTGGCTGGCTTGGATCATTTTTAACTTTAAGCCTAAACACAAAATTAGTCTTCCAAGGAATAACTGCTTTATTCATGTTTGCATCAGCCATGAACTTACTCAATGTTCACCCCATCTTTCGTTACTTAGCATTTCAACCACCAAAATGGGTACGCAAAATGCTTAAAGGCAACAGCAAACAAGCATCACTATTTGCCCCCTTTGTATTAGGCCTATTTACCATTTTTGTACCATGCGGCGTCACTCAAGCTATGGAAGTATTAGCTATTAACAGTGGCAACCCCTTAATTGGTGCTCTCACTCTAATGGCTTTTGTTCTTGGCACAGTTCCCTTATTTACAATCATTGGTATCGCTACCGCAAAACTTTCAGAAACTTGGCATGATATTTTTACAAGAGTAGCAAGTTACACATTAATCTTTATGGCTATTTACACCCTAAATGGAGCTTTGGTGGTTGCAGACGTACCATTTACTATTCAAAAAATTACTTATCCAGTTAGATACTTTTTTTCAGTAGAAAGATTTAATAAAACAAAAAGCAATAATAAGGTTGAGAGTACTGTTAAAGTAGTAGATGGAATACAGCAAGTAGTCATTCAAGTTCTCAATCAAGGATATAGCCCTAGTTACGTCAAAGTAAAAAAGGATATTCCAGTTCAGTTCACCCTCAATAGCAATGGAACTTATTCTTGTGCCTTATCCTTCATATTCAAAGAATTTGGCATTAGAACTATGTTGGATTCCACAGATAAACAATCATTTAACTTTACTCCAACCAAAGTTGGAAGATATCGCTATACCTGCTCAATGGGCATGTATTCAGGTGTATTAGAAGTTGTAGAATAAATAAAATTAAGGAAAAAATAATGTTTAGATTTTTCAAAAAAAATAATCCAACAGATAAAGTAGAGTCACAAAATTCAATTCAACACTCTACTCTAAAAATCATTGGTATGCACTGCACCAGCTGTAGTATGGCCATAGATGGAGAACTGGAAGAACTTAGTGGTGTTAAAGATGTTCATACCAATTATGCCAAAGCAGAAACAAAAATCAGTTTTGATCCAAAAAAAATTGATTTAGAAAAAATTTTAGCAACAATCAAGAGCCTTGGTTATACCGCTCAAGCTACTTAAAATATTTCTTTTTCTTTAGCTTATCTGGAAGAAAATTTACACCCTTAGGATACATTTCGTAACCCTTACCATATCCTTGCTGTTTCATTAAATCAGTAACTGGATTTCGCAATTCCATTGGAATGGGTAAGTTTCCAAGTTTTTGCACATCAAATTGAGCTGCTCTTAGTGCATCATAGGCACGTCGATCTTTTTTGGCAGAAGCCAAATAAATAGCTCCATGAGACAAATTAATCGCACACTCAGGATAACCAATTGTTTGACAAGCCCGAAATACTTCATTCGCCACTACCAAAGCAGTTGGCTGAGCCATACCAATATCTTCACTAGCAAAAATCACCATTCGACGAGCAATAAACAATGGATCCTCTCCAGCCGCAACCATTCTAGATAAATAATAAACAGCCGCATTCGGATCGCTGGCTCTCATACTCTTAATAAAAGCACTAATCGTATTGTGATGTTCTTCACCATGCTGGTCATAGCGAAGATGTTGTGACTGTAAAGCATTTTTTAGTGACTCAATCTTCAAATCTCCATATAAATCATAAGTATGTTCGATAATACTTAAAAGCTGCCTTGCATCACCGTCAGCAAAACGCAGCAACCAATCCTTAGCTTCTTTGTTAATAGTAATTTTCTTTTTACCAGTTTCTTTTTTCAGCAGTAATAAAGCTCTTTCAATCACCAACAACATCTCTTCTTCTTTTAATGATTGCAAAACATAAACCCTAGCGCGAGATAAAAGTGGAGAAATAACTTGAAAACTTGGATTCTCTGTTGTAGCACCAATTAAAATCAAAGTACCATCTTCAACATATGGCAATAAATAATCCTGTTGAATCTTATTAAATCTATGGATCTCGTCCAAAAACAAAACTGGAGAATTATATGATTGTGACAACTGCCTTTGTGCTCTTGTTTCTTCAACAATTTTTCTAACATCACCCTTACCAGCACTTACTGCAGAAAGTTCAACAAAATCATGACCAGTTTTTTGGGCTAAAATTCTCGCCAACGTAGTTTTACCAACACCTGGAGGACCCCAAAAAATCATACTAGTCACTGAGCCCATCTCTGACATCACCCGCAAAGGCTTGCCCTCTCCAACTAAATGATCTTGACCAATAAATTCACTAAGATCATTGGGTCGCAAACGAGCTGCTAGTGGCACAGACTGCAGATTACTCATTTATTTTCCTTTATTGGCAGGCCATTACTCATCAAAATGCAACAAAGCTCGACCAGTCATCTCTTCAGGCTTTTTTAGTCCAGCAATATCAATAATCGTTGGAGCTAGGTCTGCCAAAATACCTGGTTTCAAAGTTACAATTTTCTTTTCTAATTCTGGAGCCACAAAAATACAAGGTACTGGATAAATAGAATGAGCAGTATCTATTTCCCCTGTTTCATTATCAATCATTTCTTCAACATTACCGTGATCGGCAGTGATAATTAACATACCATTTTTCTTAAGAACCTCATCAGAAATTCTTCTAACTTCTTGATCTACTAATTCACAAGCAGTAATACCTGCTTTTAGAACCCCAGTATGACCAACCATATCCCCATTACAAATATTAACAATAGCAACATCAAAACTTTCGTCTTGAATTTCTCTAATTAAAGCCTCACTTATTTCTTTGGCGGACATCTCTGGAATATCAGCATATGACTTGGTTTTTTTTGAAGGAAAAATCAACCAATGCTCACCTGGATAAGCAGCCTCCTGCTTGCCATCAATATAATAAGTTACCATTTTTTCTTTTTCAGTCTCAGTCAAACGCAGTTGACGCACTCCCGCTTCAGATAAAACTTTACCAAGATTAACACTCACATCTTCTCTTGCAAAAACCTTAGTAATTTCAAGGTCTTTATCATAATCAGTCATAGTCACAAACAATAAATCCATATACTTCTTTTGCCTAACAAAATTTCTAACTTCCAAACCATTCAATTGTTCAGCCGTGAGCTGTTTACCAGAACTTCCTCCGGATAAATCTCTATATTCAAAATCTGGTAAAGAAAAAGCCCACGAAATTTGACGAGGACGATCGACTCTAAAATTAAAAATTATTGCCACATCATTATCATTAACTACTGGCAAAGAACCATCATCATGCTTAACAATTATTGGTTCAATAAATTCATCGGTAATTTGATGATCATAAGATCTTTGCACTGAAGCCTGCCAATTAGCAGTAATTTCACCTTTCCCCAAACTCAGTGCATCATATGCTTTTTGAGTTCTATCCCAATTACGATCACGATCCATAGCATAAAAACGACCCATAATTGAAGCGATTCTACCCACACCCAACTGGTTCATATCATCTTCAAGCTGCTGCAAAGTTTGCAAACCAATATTTGGTGGAGAATCACGTCCATCAGTAAAAGCATGGACTTCCACTTGAGAAATACCTTGTTGCTGAGCTAATTTAAGCAAAGCTTTTAAATGCTCCAAACTAGAATGAACAAAACCTGGACCAACCAACCCCATTAAGTGCAAAGTTCCACCTGAACTTTTAACTTTTTCGCAAGCTTTAAGCAAAACTTCATTTTTATAAAACGCACCAGACTCAATATCATTAGAAATTCTTGGTAAACTTTGTTGAACAATTCTCCCAGCACCAATATTCATATGACCGGTTTCTGAATTACCATCAACACCTTTTGGCAAACCAACATACTCACCACTGGCTCCCAATTGAGTATGTGGATATTCCAACCAAAGAGAATCCATAGTGGGTGTTTTGGCTAATTCAACTGCATTGCCAGCAGTCTTAGGACCAATGCCCCAACCGTCTAAAATAAGCAAGATAATTGGTCTACGACCAGTATATTTAAGTGACGTTGTGGTAAAAGGAGTTTTTTTGTCAATCTTAGGCTCTAAAACCTGTTTTGTTTTAATTAATTGAGGACCAGTAATAGCGTCAGTCATTATATTTTTTCCTTGTTATGATATATGTGTATAGTTAAACATAATACTACCCTATTTCTCGATTATGCAAAGCACAAAAGAAGCAACAATCACTAAAATTATTGATCAAGGAAAAAATTTTGATGGAACAAATTCTCTGGAATTTCAAAAGCTAGAGCTAAAAATAAATGACTCCGAAGAATCAGTGCAGATTATTAATTCACAAATGCCTTTTTCAAGATGGAATCCATATTCTGTAAAAGAGCAAGTAGTTTTACAACAAGAACCAGAAACTTTAAACTGGTTAATCACCGACTATGTTCGTAGACCAGCCTTATTTCAACTTGGAGCTATTTTTGCTTTATTAGTAATCTTAATAGGAAAATGGTGGGGTTTTAGGTCTCTAATATCCCTAATTGCTTCTTTCTTTGTGATTTTTGGCATGATCTTGCCAATGATTGTTCATGGCTGGAATCCATTATTAGCTACAATTATCGGCTCTTTTATTATTGTACCCATTACTTTTTACATCTCTCATGGTATTAAAACCAAAACTCATATTGCAGTAGTTGGCACTATTATTGCTTTAGTTATATCTGGATTATTAGCTGCTAATTTCATGGATAGAGCTAAATTAACTGGTTTTGCCTCTGAAGAAGCTGGTTTTTTAAGTGTAATGACCCAAAACTCAATTGATATTCGTGGTCTACTTTTGGCAGGTATTATTATTAGTTTACTTGGAACATTAGATGACGTAGCAGTCTCTCAATCGTCTTTTGTCCAACAGCTTAAAGAAGCTGATCCAGATATGTCTTTTAGAGAATTGTTTATTCGTGCCACTAGAGTTGGGCAAGATCATGTTTCCTCAATGGTAAATACTCTGGTGTTAGTTTATGCAGGAGCCTCATTACCACTTTTACTATTATTTTTAACCTCAAACTCTTCCACTCTCCAAGTTTTAAATTTTGAAGTTATCGCTGAAGAAATAGTTAGAACACTTAGTGGTTCGGTGGGAGTTGTATTAGCTGCTCCAATTACCACTTTTATTGCCACAGTAGTATTTACTAAGAAAAAAAATATTCCAAAAGAACCAATCCCAAGAGCAAAACATAAAAAGAAATTAGCTTTTTTCCATTAATTTTTTTGCTTAAAACAAAAAATCTTGTATACTTAGCTCAATGGCACCACTCATTTTATTTGACATCGACGACACAATAATTAATACCCAATTATTAAAACGATTGCAAGTAAAAACCATGGCCTTAGCCACAGATTCTCCCATTGCCCAAATTGAAAAATTTCGTCTTGAATATCTGAATAACTTAGAAAGTGGTAGTGATTTTTCTACCGATGATTATTTACAAAAATTGGGAAAAAAATTTCAAGTACCTTTTGTAGAACTCAAAGAAGCCTTTTGGCACCCTAGAAACTTTGAGCTTTGTTTATTTCCAGAAGTTAGAGATGTCCTTGCAACTCTTAGACATGAAAAATATAGCCTAGGACTATTTTCTGAAGGCTATCAAGATTTTCAAGAACACAAATTAAGAGTCAATGGCTTATTAGAATTTTTTGATTCAAACCAGCGCCATATATTACGTCGAAAACTTAATCCAACAGTTATTGAAAGTTTACCAAAAGGCACCATCATTATTGATGATAAACAAAGTGTAATTGAATATCTTGAACAATTTCCACACATTGTGGCTTTAAGAATCGTTAGAGACCCACAACAAGCAAAAGAATTATTAACTTCTCGCTATACTTTATTAGACCTGAGAGAACTTATTCCTTTGCTCGGAAACATTAACTACTCTTGATAGCGCAAATAAAAGAATTAAAGCTCCCAAAATTTGAACTGGCTGTAAAAAACTCTTGTACAACCAAGCATCAATACCCACAGCTAAAACTGGAAAAACTAATTCCAAAAGAGTTGAAGTTTTAACAGATGTTTTCTGTAAACCCTTGTAATAAAGAAATAGCGCCACCATACCAGTTGAGCAAGCTATAAAAATCAAACTACTCCATTGAGATAAATTTGGCATAGCAAGAGTACTTGGATGAAAAATAATCAATGCCAATCCGGCTAATAAACTCGTTCCTACAAACCTAAGAGCTGTTGCCTGCGATGAAGGCAGTTCTAATAAAACTTTTTTTGAAAAAGTAGTAGAAACACCCCAGGCAAAAGCAGCGCCAAGGGCATACAGAGCTGCTCTAATATTATTACCTTGTTCACTCAAAGAAACTGAACCAGTGGGAAAAGTAACAAAATAAGCAGCAATCAATGCCAATCCAGCCCACCACCAATATTTTTTAGAAAACTTCTCACTCAGTAATATTTTTGCTGAGGCTATAGCAAACAATGGTTGCAATTTTTGTAAAAGAAAAACCACACTAAAAGAAATAAAAAATACTTGTTGCAAAGCAGCTGTAAATAACAAGGTACCAAGCAAACCACTTAAAATAATTACCAATAACATTTCACGCCAAACCTTGCCGAAATCCTGCCAAACAATTTTACGCAAAAAAGGAAGTAATAAAATACTCCCAACTAAATGCTCCAAAAACACTATTTGTAGTGGGGGTAAAGTATATAAACCACGACGCAAGACACCATCAAAAGCCCATAGGGCAGCAGCTATTATGATTAGCAACGGACCATCAATCTTTAATTTGAACATGCAGAACTCTCTGTATATTTAATACGTCTGCTGTAATCTGCTCCTTAAGTTTTGAAAAATCTGTAAAATCCATTACACCTCTTATAAATTGCTCTAATTTAAAATCTATTTTCTCACCATAAATTTTTGCAGAAAAATCTAAAATATAAATTTCTAAAACATCAAAAGATTCTTCTTTAATTATCCTGGGACCAAAATATGCAGCACCAGGATAGGTAATTCCATTAACTCTAACCCAGCTGGCATAAACACCTCTTTTTAAATTTTTTGGAAGAACCAATGGATCCAAATTAACAGTGGGATAAAGATGTTTGGTACCATCTTTACTTCCATACCTAACAACAGATGTGAACCACTCATTATTCATGATTTTCATTTTTCAGTCGGAACAACACTTTGGTTGGTTGCCTCTTTTTGAATAGCATCTGTTTCTAGATTATCTAAACTTTTATCGTATTCCCAAACAATTCCATCATCCTGATGTTGTGCATACCAACAAAACCACATTTGCTGGTAACCACTCAAACGCTCTTTATCTTTATTAACTATGATCTCTTTGCCAATTCTACCAGCTCTGATAGTAACTCCATCTACAACCCTCTCTCGGATTTTTCCCTCTGGAAAATTCTTTGCAGAAAAAGCTAATGACTTGTTTTCCAAAGGCACTACATACATCATCTCTTTTTGTGGAAAACGTTTATTAACTACATTAACTGGATAAAATATATCTTTAGATAAATTATAACCACTATATGGGTTGAAGCTATAATTCAAGATATAACCAGTATCTTCTGATAAAACTTCTGTTTCTGGAAAGTTTTTTTTAACTTCAGCAAAAGTCATGATTTGAGTATTTGGTAAAACTTTAATTTTTGTTCCAACCATTTCTCCAGCAATAGCTTTATTTGCTGCCTGAGACCAAAGACTTTCTGTTTTAGTATCATAAAAAACTAAATTATTTTGATACAAAAATCCGCTCGCTCTAAAAGTTAAACCTTCATCATTAATACTACTTTGAAAAACCACAGCAGAATCACATAGTGGGCTATAAGTAATAACATAAGGAACTCCATCAAAAAATTCATTAACAACCTCATGCCAAGTTAAAATATTAAGTGGATAAAATCTTTTCCTACCTAAAACATCCACTAAAACTCCCTCACTGAAAGGTTTTAAGTCTAAATCTTTAGCTTGTTGAAACTTTAATTTAGGATGGGAAAGATTTGGAATGTCATTTTTAGCAACTTTTCCAACCACCAAATCATCCAAATTAATATTAGTTTTACTTAAATTAGTACGAAAATCTTTAAATTTTTGTTGTTTTAAATAACTAAAAAAATATATTCCACCAGATATTAAACTAATTGAAAAAAATAAAACAATAACCACCAAACGCCAATTGGAGAGTAACTGCTTAAACCAACTACTTAACAAATTCTTCATAAACCTATTGTAACTAATCCTGAGCTGGACTCAATGTTGATTCTTCTTTGGCAATCAAAGGCATAAATAGCAATTGTTTTTGCTCATAGGTTAGCTGTTTAGCTCTGCCTGGTCTAAGATCACCCAATTCTAATCCACCAACTGCCACTCTAACCAGCTTCACCACCTCTAAATTAATTGCTTTCATCATTCTTCGAATTTGACGATTCATTCCTTGGCGCAAAACAATCTCCAAAACAGTGCCTTCTTCAGTCTTTTCTAAAACCCTTACATCTGCAGGAGCGATGCGTTGGCTTTTCATCCTAAGACCACCGCGAATTTTTTCCAAAGCATTATACGTATAACGACCTCTAACAGTGACATGATAAGTTTTTGGAACATGGTGTTTTGGATGAGTAAGTCTTTGAGTTAATGCTCCGTCATTGGTAAGAATAATCAAACCTTCAGAATCAATATCTAAACGACCAACTGGATATAAACGCTGTTTACTTTTAACCAACTTTGTCACTACCGGTTTACCACTGGGATCGGCAGTTGAACTAACATAACCAACTGGTTTATAAACAGCCCAATATTCCAACTGTTGTTTATCGCCGTCACTCATTGGTTTATAAACATCTTTGCCAACAGTAACTGTATCCTTGAGATCATCAACTTTGTCACCCAACTGAGCAAGATTGCCGTTAATAAAAACTTTTTTATGTTCGATAAGATCATCCACTCCACGACGTGATGCAATTCCCAATTGAGCTAGATATTTATTTAAACGAAGTAGCATGGTATTAATCTATAGAGTATTATAACTGGGTTTAATGATTTTTATTGCTCAAGAAAAGAATATTAATATATTAGGAGGAAATAATGAAAATTACTCAAATACATGGTCGTCAGGTCTTGGATTCTCGTGGTAATCCGACAGTAGAAGTAGATGTAACTGTTGAAGGCGGTTTTTTGGGTCGTGCAACAGTACCCAGCGGTGCTTCGACTGGCGCTCATGAAGCATTAGAACTTAGAGACGGTGGTACAGCATTTCTTGGACAAGGTGTCATGAAAGCTGTTGAAAATGTAAATACAACTCTAAAACAAGCTTTAGTTGGCAATGATTATGATCAAACTTCTCTAGATAATTTTATGATTCAGTTGGATGGTACTGAAAAAAAAGAAAAACTCGGTGCCAATGCCATTCTTGGTGTCTCACTTGCCTTTGCTTGGGCTTGTAGTTTAGCTCAAAAAAGACCTCTATATGAATACATTGGAGAACTTTATGGCAATAATAAGTTTGTACTCCCTCGTCCCATGATGAATATCATGAATGGTGGTAAACACGCTGATTGGGCCACAGACATCCAAGAATACATGGTGATGCCAATGACTGCTAATACCTGGGGCGAAAAACTCAAAACTGGAGTAGAAATTTTTCAACACCTTCAAAAAGTATTAAAGAAAAAAGGTTACTCGGTTAATGTCGGCAATGAGGGTGGTTTTGCCCCAGCAGTCAAATCAAACACCGAAGCTCTTGACTTGATTGTTGAAGCCATTGAAAAAGCAGGCTACTCATTGGGTGATGAAGTAATGATCGGCTTTGATGCTGCTGCAACAGAGTTTTACAACGCAGAAAATCAACGCTATGAACTCAAAAAAGATGGTGACATCTTAACTTCAGAGCAAATGGTAGATTGGGTGATTGATCTTTCCAAAAAATATCCGGTTGCTTCATTTGAAGATATGCTAGCTGAAGATGATTGGGCTGGGTGGACAAATTTAACTAATAAAGTTGGCAAACAAATCCAAATTGTCGGCGATGATCTCTTGGTTACAAATACTCAACGTATTGATCGTGCAATTACAGAAAAAGCTTGTAATGCTTTATTGGTTAAAGTAAATCAAATCGGTTCTTTAACAGAAACCCTTCAGGCAATGAGAACTAGTGAAAATGCTGGCTGGAAAAATGTGGTTTCTCATCGTAGTGGTGAAACTGAAGATGTTACCATCTCTCACTTAGTAGTTGGTACTGGAGCAGGACAAATTAAAACTGGAGCTCCAAGTCGTGGTGAAAGAACTGCAAAATATAATGAACTAATCAGAATTGCCGAACGTTTAGAAAAATAAATTAAACTACTTGATAATTTAATTTGGGCCTTAGATTGGTAAAAAATATCACTAAGGCCCAAATAGTGATAAGATAAAATTATGTTGCGCAAATTGTTATTTTTGGTTTCAGAAGTTCAAAAATTAATCGTAAAAAACCAATTATTTATTCGTCGCTGTTTTTATTTTTTATTTATTACCCTAATCGTATTCTTTTTATTCAGCTATCAAATTAGAGCAATTAGACCATGGTGGAGCAATTTTGGCAGAAAAGCTGCGGATTTAAGTCTAATAGTTTTTTGGCTAACTCTATTACCAGGCATCATGCGCAGATTTCAAGTTACAAACTTTTTCTTACCCCTCCGCACTATTTTAATGCTTTTTCGCAAAGAACTAGGAATATTAACCTACCTTCTCGCTTTAACTCACTATGGTTGGTCAAGAGTCTTTCCAATTTTATTAACTAGGGGAGACTTATTATCTTTTAGTTTGTTTGAAATTTTTGGAGTTACTGCCTTTGCGCTTGCTACTCCACTTTTTTTAACTTCTAATGACTGGTCATTCAAAAAAATGGGTAAATTATGGAAGAAACTTCACAACCTAAGTTACATCATAATCTGGCTATTATTTATTCATATTGTCTTGCGAAATCCAGATATTAAAGCCCTAATAACCCTAGTCATCGCTTTACTTGAATGGTCTTCCCTATTTATTGCCAAAAGAAATTAGTTAGCAATTTCTCCGATTAAATAAGTCTTAAGCATCTGAGTAGCACTGGTTGAATGGCCTTCGCCTCTTCCACCTTGAGTAGTAAATAATTTAGTAGAATCCAGCAAACCACAACCTTCTAGAATAGCTTCTCCACCTGGATGAATACCTACTTCTATATATTTTGTTACATCATAAACATTTCCATCAATTACCAACCAACAATCATTGGCGTTGTTGTGCTTAATTATTTCATTCACAGATATCCCAGTTTGTTTGATTGCTGTAATTGAAGGTTGAGCAGTTGCTTGGTTATTTATTTGAGAGCTATCGACTTGATTGGTTTTCTTTTGCAAAGAACAACCTGAAAAAAACAATGATGTCAAAAACAATAATATTAGATATGTGTGTTTTTTCATATTTAGTGCAGTCAATTAAACTTTATAATTAATAAAAAAACAAATTCAAATATAATTTTATTTGACTATTTTTTAATCTTAAAACCAGTATAATAATTCTGTGAATGACTTTTTTGATGGAACTCATGTTAGTTTTATAACCGCTTATTTGGCAGGTTTTTTTACTTTCTTTGCTTCTTGTATCCTCCCACTAGTCCCCACCTACTTAGGCTATCTTTCTGGAATTTCTTTTCAAAACTTGGGAGATAAAAAAAATAAACACCATATTTTAAAAACCGCTAGCATTTTTGTTCTAGGATTTGTTGCTACTTTTGTAGCCATGGGCTTGGTTTTACAAAGAATTTCTTGGGCATTATTGAGCTACAGAGATTTAATTGAAAAAATCAGTGGCATTTTCTTTTTAGCCTTAGGTCTATATTTGTTGGGAGTTTTCAAATCAAACTTTTTAAGCAGAGAACGCCAAACTCCTTTACATACTTTCTTTGAAAAAAATATTAATCTTCATGCTTTTTTAACTGGGGTTGGTTTTGGTTTTAGCTGGACTCCATGCATTGGACCAGTGCTAGCAGTAATTTTATATTGGTCTGCTCAAGCAGAAACAGCGTTAGTTGGTTCATTGCTCTTAGCTAGTTTTGGTATTGGTCTGGGAACACCATTTATTTTAGTGTCTTTAGCCTTTGAAAAAATTGTGCCTGCTTTAAAAAAATATCAAAAAATCAGCAAATATATTTCTTATGTTGCTGGAAGCGTTGTAATTTTATTTGGCATCCTATTATTACTTGGAAAATCTCAAGATTTTTCACTTCAAATATTCAAGTTTTTCTCTCTTTCTGGTAAATCAATTTAGGCTTGAATTAGCAGTCTCAACAGATCATTGACAATTATTTTCCTTGCGTTAAGATATTAGCAATTAGTAGTTTGTTCTGCCAATTTATTGAGTAATAATTCAATAAATTGAGCAAAGAAAGGGAAAAATGACATTATCAATTTCACCATTCTTGAGAAATAATGCCAATAGATGGCCAGACCTTTGGGATGATGATTTCTTCAATGTTCCAGCTTCATATTCAAATAGCCTAGAAGTATATGAAACTGAAAATGATATCGTAGTAAAAGCCAATGTGGCTGGTGTTCCTGTTGAAAATGTTGATATTACTGTCGATAAAGATATCCTCTGGGTTAGAGGAGAAATGGAAGATGAAGTAGAAGATGATAAAAAGAAACACTATAGCAAAGCTTCTTGGAGCTATTCCTACAAAATCTCAATTCCAGGAGATATAAACCATAATCTAGAACCTGAAGCAAAGGTAAAAGATGGCATTTTAACAGTCACTTTCAAAAAAGCTGAGCAGGCAAAACCAAAAAAGTTAACTATAAAAAAACAATAAAAAATAACCGCTGGAAAGTTATTGAATCCACATAGCATCACCAAAACTAAAAAATCGATAGTTCTTGGTAATAGCTTCAGCATAAGCCTTCCCTACTAAAGAATCAGCAAAAGTAGTGAAGGCTTTTTGCGCTTGTGGCTCGCTAACTAATGAACTAACCAACATTAGTAAACTAGATTTTGGTAAATGAAAATTAGTAATTAAACTATCAACAAATTTAAATTTATACGGAGGAAAAATAAATAGTTGAGTGGTATTTGCCCCAGCCACAATTTCTCCATTGAGAGTAGCACTTTCCAATGTTCTGGCTGAAGTAGTACCAACAGCAATGATTCTCTTCCCTGCTTTTTTAGCCCCATTCAAACGTTGGGCAGCTTCAACTGAAACTTCATACCATTCAGAATGAAGTTTTTTTTCTGTAATATTCTCTGGTCTTAAATTTTGAAAAGTACCCAAGCCAACATGCAAAGTTACTTTTTCAATCTGCACTCCTTTTTCAGTTAGTTTGGTAAGTAGTTCCTCAGTAAAATGTAATCCAGCAGTTGGAGCTGCTGCTGATCCCTGCTGTTGAGCATAAACAGTTTGATATTTTTCTCTTAATTGTTGTTCAGATAAATTACTATGAATATATGGAGGTAATGGAGTATGACCAATCTGATCCAAAAGCTCTGCATCGCTAGTGCTTGTAGTAAGCTGAACCTCTATTTCTCCACCATATTTCTTACTCAAAACCCTAGCAGTTGCATTATTTTCAAAATACACAGTTTGGCCAGATTTTAAATTAGGCCTACCTATCGCCAACCATTTTTCTTGTCCAACTGGATGAAGTAAAAGAATTTCAGCTAAAGAACCAGATTCTTTTTTTCCAAGTAACCTAGCTGGAAAAACCTTACTTTCATTTAAAACTAAAACATCATTCGATCCAAGTTGACTCAATAAATCATGAAAAATTTCATGAGTTAAAGTTTCTTGTTTTCTATTTATTACCAATAACTTAGAGCTATCGCGTGGTTCTGCAGGAAATTGAGCGATTTTATCTTGAGATAAGTTGTAGTCAAACAAAGATACATCCATAGAAAAAGTATTATAACGGCAAAAGAATATTAAAACAGCCTTTGAGATTTAATTTATGGCTCACCCAATAGAAATGTGTCGTAAGTTTGCCAAGATTTCAAAGTATCCTCAATCATTAACTCTAGTGATTTAGCTACTTTTTTCATAAAAGTTTTTTTACTGATTTTTTGATGAGGAATTTCTGTTAAAGCATAAACATGCAAAGTCATTCCCTGCCTTTTAACATAAATTGGAACTACATTTAAATTATGATTTGTAGATAAATAATATGGCCCTGTGGAAAGATTTCTTTCTTTATCAAAAAGCCTTACTTTTTCAGTACGATGTTTTGGAACTGGTAGACGAGCATCTAATAATAGGGTCATTGAACCACCGCTTTTCAAAATAGGGCCAATAGTTTTCATTGCCCCACCAAGAGCAACAACTGTTACTCCCAATCTTTCAAAAAACTTTTTAAAAATAGGAAATACTGAGATTTTATTTCTATGATAAAAAGTTACTACAATTTTCTTATTTGGGTAAAAATCATGAATAATTCTACCCATCAAAGGATATGGTCCAGAATGAACAGTTAAAAAAACTGCTCCATGTTTTATTGCTTTATCCAATATTTTTTTATTATGAATTTTTACTTTGAAAGGAAAGAAATTAAAAAATAATAGTTGAAAAACCACTAATCTCTGAAAAAACATTGATAACATGGATCTCAATGAAAAAACAACCTTTTTAAATGGATGCCAATGAGGCTTTATAACATCTAGATTTTGGTAATATTTTATTGGAGATGGAATCATTTTTTTATTTATCCAGTGACTGCTTTAAGAATAACAAAAACTTCTGTAGTATAGAGAAGCAAACTAACAATGCAAAGAGCATTCTTATGCTTCAATTACCAATGTAGCCAGTTCCTCTAAAGAAGTTTTTAGAGTATAAAAATACTATTAAATAAATTGACCAATATGTTTATTAAAGAAATATACAATCAAAACCCAAAAACTATCTCTCCCACAGCAACCATTAAAGATGCTGTTAAAAGATTTGTTGATGAACACATTAATGGTTTTTTAGTAGTTGATGACAAAAACAAAGTGTTGGGTGTATTGGCACTTCAAGATGTGGCAGCTGCTACTCTACCCCACCAGTTTAAGAAAAATGTTTCAATGGCTGCTGCCATGTACCGTCGAGGATTTTTTACTCAAGAAGTAGAAAAACTTCAAGACAAACCTGTTTCAACAATCATGCGTAAAAATTTTGCTACAGTCAGTGTTAATGACAATATTATGACTGTGATGGCTGATTTTCTTAAAAATGATTTGTATATTGTGCCTGTTTTAGATGAAAAAAAATCTCTGATGGGAGTCATTACTAGATCTGAAATAAAACACGCCCTAGCCCATACCATGTCTTTGCCATCTCGTTACACAACAAGAAAGGGACAATAGCTATGGAAATAGGCTTGACTTTTTCAGCTATCCTTTCTTTAGTTGTTCTAGCAATTGTTTATTTCTTCTTAATTACAGAAAAACTAAATAAAGTAATTGTCGCAACTCTTGGAGGAGTATTTTTAATTTTGGCCCAAATCTTCAAAACATCAGATCACAGCTCACAAGAAAATGCGCTCACTTTCATTAGCCATAATTTAGATATTTTGGGATTTGTTATTGGCATGATGGTTCTGGTTGGCATTGTCAAAGAATCTGGCATATTTGAAGCTTTGGCTATCTGGTTGGTAAAGCTTGTTAAGGGAAATCCTCGCTGGCTATTAGTAGTCCTTGGCTATTTAACCTTGTTTATGACTGCTTTATTTTCCAATATTCCAACCATATTAATAGTTACTCCAATTATTCTTGTCTTAGTTAAAGAATTAAATTTACCAGCATTTCCTTATTTATTCACGATTATCGTAATGGCAAATATTGGTGGAGCCATGACCCCTATTTCAGATCCAACAACCTATTATCAAACCAAAACAGTTGGTTTGGGATTCGGAGAAGTCATTGCCAACTCAGGATTCATTGTTTTACTTCTTTCTGTAGTTACCATCTTGTACATGCTAATTGTCTTCCGTAAACAACTTTCTGCAGTAACTGTTAAAAAAGAAGACGTAGAAATGTTTAAACCATTAGCAGCTCTAAAACATAAAGATATTATGTGGCTAGGTGTACCAATGATGTTTCTAGTAATCACCCTAATGGTGGGTAAAGAATTTATTGCCAAAAAAACAGGCATAACTCTTGATAACGCAACTTTAACAATTGGAGCTTCTTTTATCCTCATGTTACTCTTACACAAAGAGCCAAGAAATATTTTTAGAGACTTAATTGATTGGGAAATTCTCTTCTTTTTCTCAGGACTATTTATAGTTGTAGGCGCCCTCGATTTCACCCATGTAATTGAGAAATTAGGAGAAAGCTTGGTCTATATTACCAAGGGCAATATGGATTATTTATTATTTTTAATTACTGGTGGATCAGCAGTTCTATCAACTTTTATTGATAACGTTCCCTACAACATTACCATGGTTGGAGCAATTCAAACTATGGAAAAAGCAGGGATTTTTGTTTATCCTCTTTGGTGGGGCTTAAACTTGGGCACTTCCATTGGTGGTGCTGGATCTCCAATTGCTGCTGCCTGTAATGTTATTGCTCTTGGTCAAGCTGAAAAGGAAAAAATTCATGTTCAATTCGGAAAATATTTATTATTAGCTCTACCATTAGTAATTATTAATAGTCTAATTGCCTTTGGCATCATTTGGCTTAGATATCTAAAATAAATCATGGGCATTTTCCAACAATTAGTATTTATCTTCAAAACCAGAAAATGGCTTTGGGGAGTGGTTTTAGGAATTATTGCTTCTACCGCAATCATTACTTATCAGTTTGGTTTAAAAAATACTGATAAAAAAAATCTACAAAGTTTCTTACCTAGTTTTTCTTTACCAACAGAAAATAAAGATATTAAAGATAAAAAAACTCTAACCATATTATTACTTGGATATGGTGGAGCTGGACATCAGGGTGGTTTTTTGTCTGATGTTATTCAAGTTGTGCATATGAATTTTGAAACAAAAAAAGTAGCTTTAATTTCCATACCTAGAGACTTGTGGGTAGCTATTTCAGGAGGAACAGAAAACAAAATAAACGCTGCCTATAACATAGATCAACAAAAAAATGATGAAAAAGCTACTATTAGCCGAACAATGGCAGGCACTATTATTGGCTTCCCAATTGATTACTACATAGCCGTAGATTTTGTTGGCTTCCAACGAATTATCGGACAAGAGCTAGGTGGAATAGATGTTGAGGTTAGCGAGATACTAGATGATTCTTGGTATCCCATAAAAGGTGAAGAATTAAATACCTGTGGTAAGACAGCTGAAGAAGTTGCTCAACTAAGTGCAAATTTTTCAGGATTTGAATTGGAAAAACAATTTACTTGTCGCTACGAACACTTATATTACCCTGCGGGAACAGTTCATATGGAAGGAGGAGATGCTCTAAAATTTGTTAGATCAAGACACGGATCAGTCGGTGGAGATTTTTCACGTTCCAAAAGGCAACATGAGGTTTTATTGGCTATTAAAGAAAAACTTTTTTCTCTTGAGGGTATTGATAATATTCCAGCAGTTTTCAGGGAATTTGCAACTCATACCAAAACAGATCTTAATGCAGAAATAGCCGAATATCTTTGGCCTTTGCTAAAAGCTACTCGTGAATATGTGCTTGTGCCAATTACTCTTTCAACGGAGAATGTATTTACTAGTGGAAAATCAAATCAAGGAGCTTACATTATTACACCAAGAAATTCTTGGGAAGAGGTCCATGTTTATATTCAACAACAAATTGAAAAAGCCAATTAAATAAAAAGCCATGCTTAAACATACTTTTTTAATCAGCCACCGATCATCAACACAAAAATTATTTCACTATATCTTAATTGTTACTACTATTTTTTTTGGTGATGCGCTATTAACATTTTGGTTGCCAACTTATTTACAAAGAACTTTCTCAAGTGCATTGGTTATGGGTTTGATAATGAGTGTTTCATCTATGGTGGGATTATTTGTTGATTTCTTTTTTCCTCAGCTTTTTCCAGATTTAGGCGAGAAAAAAACTCTTAATTTAACCTTATTTTTTCAAGCAGTTTTCATCGGCCTACTCTTCCTCACTTTTAGCTTTCCAAATATCTGGATTTTTGTCTTAGCTGTTGCCGCCTGGGGAGTATATTTTGAATTTGTTTCTTTTGCTAATAAAATTTATGTGACTGATCACATAAAAAAGCCTCTTTACACCAATGCTTGGGCTGGACTGGATTTTGGCAAAAGCTTCGCCTATTTATTAGGACCAATAATTGCTGGCATATTAGTTGTTAAAAATAATTCTCATGTATTACTACTCAGTTTATTTACTGTCGTTATTAGTCAATTATTATTAACTTTCTTTACTGATCAAAAGAAAAAAACTGATATAGCTTTAAAATCAGTTATTAAACCAAAAATAGAAATTGATCATTGGCGTATTTTATTAAAAAATACTTGGCCGATTATTCTTTTAAGTTTCTCTATTAGTTTGACAGATGCAACTTTTTGGACCAGTGGAACTGTTTTTGCTGAAACAATTAGTCAAATTTATTCCTATGGAGTATTTCTTTTGCCACTCTATGTTGCTCCAATGTTAATTTCTCAAGTCATTATGATGAAACGAGGGGTAGCAGCTGCTAAAGAAAAAAAAGCAGCTAGTTTATTATTATTTGCCGGTTTTATTTTACTTATTTTTGGAAAACTTCCAATTGGAGCTGGAATTCTAGTTGCTACCTTTGCCATTGGTGCTTCTATTGCACTAGCCCTCCCAATTATTGAAGGACTATATTCAGAACTGCAAGAAAGAATGGGTTTTCATAGCAAACACCTAATTGGACTTGCTTCTTCAACTTTTAGCTTGGCATATATTATTGGACCAATTTTAGCTGGATTCCTAAGTCAAAATTTTGGTGAACAAACAACTTTCTCTTTCATTGGCTGTTTAATAGGAATAAATGCCATGATAATTATCTTGTTTAGTAATAAAAAAATTACTTTACCTCAACAAGAAATCAACACCTGGGATTCAATTAAAAAATAGTTTATTTATTTTTCAATAACGATAATAATAAAGTTAAGAAAAATGCCAAGCCAGCAAATACTGCAATGCTTGCTCCAGTTGGTGCATTTAATAAAATTGACAACATTAAACCAAAAACCATAATAAATATTCCAATAATTGGTGAAAGAATAAATACCTGCTTTGCTGATTTAGCAAATAATCTAGCAATACTAACTGGAACCACTAATAAAGTAGTTACCAAAATTACTCCTACCAAACGCACCCCAATAATGACTACTAAAGCCAAAAATATATGGTAAAGCAGATCATGAGTACCAACTTTAATTTTTAATAATTGAGCATATTCTCTATCTAGCGAAATCAATAGCCATTGTTTGAAATATAAAGTTAAAAGTAAAAGCAATAACAAAAGTATTACAAGCAGTATCCATAAATCTGAAATATTTATCATTAACATATTGCCAAATAAATAACTCATTAATTGTGGCTGAGCTGCTGGAAGGAGAGAGAAAACAATTACTCCCAAGCCCATTGAAAATGGAAAAAGAATACCAAGAATAGTGTCTGTTGATAGTTTAGAAGTTTTTTGTAAAACAGGTATTGCCATTGAAAATAAACCAGCATAAACCAAAGCGCCAATTAAAGGATTTATTCCCCACAAAAATGCTAATGCCACCCCAGCTAAGGCTGAATGAGCAATTGCCTCTCCAAAGAAGGTACTGCGCCTAATTTGCATTAAAACACCCAAAATTCCAGCGATCACGGCCAACATCACCCCAGCTATGAATGCTTTTTGCACAAATGGATAGCTAAACCATAAAATTAAATTCATGATTTAACTCCTTTTAAATTTTTATGATGCCCATGGTCATGTAAAGAAATTGACTCTCCATAGACTTTCTTAAATAAATCAGAACTCATGACATGCTCTGGTTTTCCCTGACAAACGCTTCCCTGATGGAAGCAAATAACATTGTTGGCAAATTCTGGCAAAATATGTAATTCATGACTAGCTATCAAAATAGTCATGCCATTATTTACTACCAAATCTTTTAATAAAAGATAAAGACTTTCTTCTGCATGCAAATCTATGCCAGCCTCAGGTTCGTCCAAAACTAATAATTTGGGTTGATGGACTAAAGCTCTGGCCAATAATATTCGTTGTAGTTGTCCTCCAGAAAGATCTGTTAGTAAAGATTTTTTTTTCTCAAAGAGATTAACTTTAGTTAATGAACCATCAATAAAAATATTTTTTTCTCCCGTGGTATGGCTACACTCAACTAATGCTAATCCCATAAATTCTTCTACAGTTAAAGGAAAATTATGCTCGATACTAAAACGTTGAGGAAGATAGCCAATGCTGCTATCAAGATGTTTATTTTCCTCCCAATTGAAATCAATTGTTCCAGTAAATGGGATTAAGCCCAAGATAGCTTTGATAAAACTTGATTTTCCAGATCCATTTGGTCCAATCAAAGCAGTAATTTCTCCTTTTGGAATTGCTAGGGTAATACCATTGATTACAAAATTGCTTTGGTCTTGATAACGTATTTTAAGCTGATTGATATTTACTAAAGAATTCATGTTTTATTTATTCTTTTACTAATTCTTGACTTAGGATATCAGCAATTTTTTGTAAATTAGAAACAATGTCTTCTGCCAATGGATCAAGTGGTACAACTGCCCCACCCAACTCTTTGGCTATTGAACGAGCTGTTGTTTGAGATAGCTGTTCCTGGATAAATATAACTTTAATATTATCTTTTTTAGCTTCCTCAACTATTTTGGTTACTTCAGCTATAGAAGGCTCTCTACCTTCAATTTCAATATGTTTTTGAGTTAAACCATATTCACTACAAAAATATCCAAATGCTGGGTGATAAACTAAAATGCTTTTGCCATTCAATGGCTTAAGAGTTGTTTTTAATGATTCATCTAAATTACTTAATTTTTCTATTAATAATTGTTCGTTCTTTACCAAGTTGCTGGCATTTCCAGGCATTAAATCAATCAAGGATTTGGTTAAATTTTTGGCCTGAATCTTTAGATTTTTAGGAGACAACCAAACATGAGGGTCTTTAATTTCATCTGGATTTTTTCTTTGACTTTCGGTCAAATGATCTTGATCAACCAAAGGCAAGTACTCAATTCCATCTGAAATATTCACTATTTTTAAATTAGGATTTATCTCTTTAATTTTTGCTAAATTTGTAATTTCATAAGCTAATAAACCTTCAATGTAATAAACATTGGCCTTGCTAATTGCCTGTATATCTTGTGGAGTTGGTTCATATGTTTCTGGACTATAGCCAGGTGGTACTAAAACATGGATGGCTACATTTTGGCCAGCTATTTGTTCAATTAAATACTTCTCAGCTGGGATAGTTACCAAAATCTTCAAACGATTGTCTTGTTTGTGGTTTGTAAAACTAAATGCGTTAAAAAGTACTGAAATAATTACAATCAACAAAGCAACACCGATTAGACTAATTATTTTTTTCATCACTGTATTATTTCAAAGATGTCAACTTTTTGCCTGGGCAACTTATTTTAGGTCACTTGACAATAAGCCTAAGAGGCAATAGATTCAAAGTACGAAAAAATTCATACATTTTCTTATATTCTTTTTATTAGGTTGGAGTACTTTTTATATATTTAATAAAGGCTCAATCAATGTTTATGTTGATAGTCAAATAAATGAAAAAACCAATGATTCTGGTTTTTCATTAATTTCAAAAAATTATAATAAAAATCAAGGAATACAAGAAAAAACAAATAGGTTTCAAGCAGTTGCTCAACAAATTGCAACTGAAAATACAGATATAGAAATTTCACTATATTTCAGAGATCTAAATAATGGACCATGGCTAACCATTAATCCTCTTGGATTATTTGATGGAGCTAGTCTGCTTAAAGTTCCCATTCTCATTGCCTATTTAAAGACAGCAGAAAATAATCCAGAAATTCTGCAAAAAGAAATTGTATATGAAGAGGCTTTTGGCAAGGATTTAAACTATGATTCAAGCTTTGATCAATCTCTAGTCATAGGACAAAGCTATACTGTTGAATATTTGCTTAAATTAATGATTCAGGAATCTGATAATGTAGCAAAGCTTTTACTACAAGCCTCAGAAAATGAGATCGGTCTAAGTCCAAATATTGAAGAAACTCATAAGTTGCTTGGGTTTGATAATATTTCAGATATTATCACCATTGATCGTTATTCAGCGGTTTTCCGTATTCTTTATAATTCAGAATTTTTAAACCCAGCTATGTCAGAAAAAGCTTTGTCAATCATGAGCAATTCTAAATATGAAAATGCTTTGCTAAAACATCTACCAAAAAACTTAGTGGTTGCTCACAAATATGGCATTAGAAAATATGAAGGAGATGAAGCCACACAATTACATGATTGTGGCATTATTTATACAAAAAACCCTTATCTTCTGTGTGTAATGACAATCGGGAAAGATATCCAGGCACAAGAAGAAATCATTGGCAAAATTTCTCAAGAAAGCTATCAAATCTTTAGCTATTGATTTATTATTGGTGGGTTTGGATCACCTTGCTCTGGTGGTAGTGGTTGAGCCTCAATTGATTGAGTTGGAACAACTGGGGTAACAACTGTTTCTTGAGCTTGAATTGGAGCCACTGGAGCCTCAACAACTGGGGCTGCTGGTGGCATGGTCAAAACCATAGCACTTTTTTTCTTTTTATTCAAAATAACAAACACTAATCCAGCTATAGCTATAAGACTAATTAAACCACCAATTGCATAAACAGTAGTTTTTTGCATACCAAATAATAAATCAATATCTTTTCCTTGTTCTATAGCTTGTTTAGCCTCAGCTTCAACATCTTTGGCAGTTGGATGGACTGGATAAGAGGTTTCAACCTTATTTAGATAACTAAGAGCTTTGGTATAACGATCTTGCCAATAATACCCAAGAGCTGTTTCCCAGTTTTGGTATGTTTCGCTGGCAGAGCCAGTTAAGGTTAATTTTTGTGTTTCAGCCAATCTAATTAGATCAGCAACATCTCTTAGAAAATTAAAACTACCAACCTCATCTCCCATACCATAAGTAGCGATGCCAATTACTTCTCCAGCGGAGTTAAATGCTGGTCCACCGCTATTGCCATGACCAATGGTTGCATCGGTTTGAACTAAGGTATTTCCTTGCGAATCTTTTTTAAGAGCACTAATTATTCCTCTAGTAACAGTGACTTTTGTACTGGAGGTGCTGTAATCCAATAATGGGCCAGAGTCAGAGCCGCTAACCACTCCTGGATAACCTAAAACTAGGATTGCTTCTCCTTCTTTCATGCTACTAGCATTACTAATTTTTAAACTTGGAAAGGTATAACCTTTATCAGCATTTAAACGTAATAAAGCTACATCAGAGCCGATTGGTTTTTCTTGATTAAATACTACTCCCTTGGAGAACATGTTGGCATAATCTGCGCCAACTTTTTCAGCTGTAAACAAAGCTTCTTTATCTGTCACAAAGCTACTGATATTACTTGGGCTTGGCAGAGTTTGTGAGAATTCGAATGGCTCAGTACCAAGATTTACATAGTATTTTTCTGCTGTAGGAACTACTTGAATTACTTTTTGGTCGAGTAAATCGTAAAGTGACTTTACCATCACTTGAACTCCAGATGGGTTCTGCATCATGTTTATTGTTAAAGCTAATCCTTCTTCTGGAGTGGTGTTATATCCTTGACCTGCTAAAGCTTCTCGAACAAAATCTACTACAAAAGTAGCAATAGCTTGATCACCACTATTTAATCCTCCAATGAGGTCTTGTTCTGGGTAAGACATTACTACGTGGCCGTTAGTGGCTACTAAGCCAGAGCCATCAACTATAAAACCAGAACCATAGCTACCATTACAGAAAGGATAGGATTTCTGTAAATAAACTGCTGGAATAGATTGATCAACTCTTAGTTCTTTACAGTAGACATATAAAATATGAGCTACAGAAGGTTTGACTAGCTCAGCAATTTCTGATTCAGCAAATACAACCTGATTGTCTGTTGAGGCGCCTTTGACTACGCCTGTTTCAGCTGCAAATTGGATTTGGTTAAAAAAGTTTTGAATTTTTAAATCAATATTGTTGGTTTGAGTTGAACGAACTTCAGCTTCAATGTAACTTTTTTTGCTTGGAATAACATACTCATAATATGTTGCTTGTTTGCCAAGGATGGTTTCTTGAAAATCATAGCGGATGGTTAGTCTCTCGCCAACGTTGATGATTTCTTTGCCCAAATACTTATTATTACTGCCAATAATCTCGGAAGTAATTTGTTTTTCAAGAGTATTTGCTAGGGTTGGGATGTCTTGTCCAACCAAATCATCATCAAGGGGAACTGAGTTTAAGAAAATAGTGGCAAAACCAAATTCATTGCGAAAAACAAAAAATCCTGGTTCTTGATTTTTAATCATTGCTTTTTCTGGTAATTCAGCAATTTTCCAACCAGAATTAGCTAGGTTTACTCGATATACATTATTTGGAGATGTAAATAAGTCTCCATCAGCTAGGCCAGCAGCACAGTTGCCACCAACACAAGAATCACCGGCGTCATTATTGCCTAGCCAAGCTTGCTGACGTAAGTCTTGATTTTCATTAAGGAAAATTAGAGCTGATAATCCAGCTACTAAAACAATTAGTAGTACTACTAGACTTAGTAAAGCGGTATTTCTCTTTTTTTGATAAACACCCTTGCGATAAATTTCTGGAGACATATTCTCTCATTATGAATATAGTTTTCAAGAAACACAAGTGAGCTATTTGTAGATAATTATTTGGAAAGAATATGAAGCAAGCGAGCTGCTAGTGACATGCTGTTTTCGCCTGATTCAGTTAGAGCATTTTTCATTTGTGTTTAGACTAGGAAAGTCTATGTTGGTTACAAAATATGATTCGTTAGGAATAATTTTTAGAGTGGTATATTGTTGCCAAAAGTATTTTCTAGCAAAGTAGAAACTGCTCCAAAGAATTAGGATCCAACCTACAAAAACAGCAAACGAATTGTTCGCTTGCTGTTTCTTTGTTCTTTGTTTTTTAGAAAAACTAGTTTTTCTTTTTGTTGTGGGCATTAGCTAACAATACTATACCAGAAGCCAATGAGCTTAAAGCTAGTATGTCCTCTGCTATACCGGTGTTTGCCATGGTAGAAGCGCCTAAGACTTGGCCTTGGGTGGTTGCACCTAGGACTAGTCCACCGACTCCTGGTTCTGAGGATTCTCCAGCTGGACAGTTTTCTGGCATGTTAATTTTCATGGTTTTGGCTGAATAACCACCTTCTGGTGTAGCTTTTAGGTCGTAACTGCCTTGTTTTGGGAAGCTTGCTCTAGCACGGCCATCAGCATTGGTGGTGTCTTGTTTTGTTAAGCCATTGTAATTGAAAGTTACTATTATGTTTTTTGTTGCTGTTCCATTTTCTTTTAAGTCAAAGGTTGCAATAAATTCTTCTCCATTACAGCTTATGTCATATCCTAAGTTTGAGGTTTTGCCTTCTTCAGGTTCATCTGTTGGGGTTGGGGTAGGAGTTTCTTCTGGATACTCGCATTCACCTTCTTCTTCATAGTTTGTAGCTGTTTCATCATTACAATATTCTGGTCCATCGGTTGGGGTTGGGGTAGGAGTTAAAGTAGGGGTTGGAGTTGGAGTAGCAGTTGGTTCTTGGGTAGGTGTTGGAGTTGGTTCTCCAGGAACTTTACAACCAGCATTATATATAGACAAGCCTTCTGTTGTTAGGTTTTTTCCTGGATAAACATAATTTCCTTTGTCTGTGTATTTTTTGTCGTTTCCAGATCCAATCTCACAATCTTTTTTAGAATCACTAGTATATAAAGATTTATCTGTTGGACAACCATAATAACTAAAAGAGGGAATAATATCTCCCCAAGAATGATCTGCTATACCAGAGTACCAAACAACTCCATTATGATAATTATGTCCATTTGGTAGATTAATTATTGAATCAGAATCAACTGTATTTTCCACATATGGATTTGTTTGAGAGTCACTGGCATGACAAATTCTGATGTTTGGCTCAGTATTTGCTTTAGCTATATAAATAGAGAAATAAAAACCAATTAAAATTAGAAAAATACTAACTATTTTTTTCATACCTGCCCTGTTTTGCTAGAGTAGATACTAATATTGTCTACTCGAGGCTGTTCTGAGGACAGTATTATACTTTAATATATCAATATATGTCAATCTAGATACTCTTTTGCACAAGAACAACAGCACCACTCAACAAACGCAACTCAACAATCTCCTCATCAGACCTTAAAAACACAGTAAACTGCTCTCTAATAGCAGCTTCATCTGCCTTCTCACCCAAAACCTTAGCACCTGGAAAATTATATTCCCTATCAAACTCAGCCTGCCAACGAGCAATCAACATACCCTCATAAGCCCGAGCACCCATCAATGAAACATCCAGATCCTCAGTCTCACTACCCCCACTAAAAGCGGTAGCAATCCTTCTAAATATAGCAGAACCCCTAGCAGCTGATTCACCCCTTCTAACGGGCTTATCACCAACCGAATTCTCACCAGTCCTCAAAGACTGAAATAACTTACCAGTAGCAAAAGCACCATAACTAGTACCCTCATCATCAATCCCTCTATTCTCTTTATCAGGACGACGCTCAATCTTACCAATAACATCAATTAAAACTGCAGCAACCAAAGAATTACTATCACTATCACCAACCAACTCACTCAACAACTCAAAAAGAGAAAGCTCAGCAAACTCCTCATCAGAAATATTTGATAATTCTCTAACCAAATCTAAAGTCAAAACCTCTGCCACACCCTGAATACCAAGATCTTTAGCCCGTTCTCTCATTGTAGAGAGAACCATACGTGCATCTTCTATGGCTTCAAGCAATTTTTGTGACATATACGATCATTATACATCAAAAAATATCAGATAAAAAAAGTTGCCACACTACATTTTAGAAGCCAAAACAAACAAATGCTCCTCATTACCAGTACGATCAACCTTATCCATTAACAATTCAAAGCCAGCCATCTGCACCAACTCCCTATTTCTATTCGCATCATAATGACTAGACCAAACCCTTTCTCCATGAAGCTCATGCTCACCTTCAAAATCATCTACACCCATAGAAATTAGTAGCTTTCCACCAACTGACAAAAAAGAAGAAAAAAGCCTTAACAAATCCAAATGATTCTCCTTAGGCAAATGAAAAAGAGTATAAACACAGATGATTCCATCAACCTGAAACTCCCTATCCTTCAGACTCAACAGATCCCTAACAAAATAGGCGCCCCTAGGACAGTTCTTCCTTGCTAATTGAATCTGAGTTTCAGAAATATCTATACCAGTCACCAAATGACCCTTTTTTATCAAATAATCATCAACAGGAACACCAGCCCCACAACCAACATCTAGCACCATCGCTTGCCTAGGCAAAACCCCTTCAAACCTCCTCACATAAACATCACTACGCAACTGACCTCTTTCACCAAAATACCTACTAGCCATCTGGTTATAAGCCTTGCGATTGAGCTGAGAAAATTTATTATCTACTGGCATCTACCTTCATATTTTAATACAAAGAACAATAAAAAATGGGAGCCTTTCTTAAAAAAGAAAAACTCCCATTAAAACACAAATTTAAAAAAACTAATCTTCAATCACCAACTCACTCAAATGCTTAACCCCACTAATATTTCTTCTAAGCTCAGCCACCAATGGATTACCGGCCACATCCCTTTGATCCATGATAAAAATTGTTTCACCAGCCTGAGCTTGCAGAGAATTATGTCCTCCGCCAATAATATTGCGAGCAATCTGAACATTCCAATTTACCAAAGTACGCAAAAGCATTTCTCTCTCATCATCTTGATTACCTCTAACTGTCAAAAAATTCTCAATCAAATTAACAGGCAAAGAAACTTGAAAAGCAAGAGCCTTACTACTCATCAACTTACTACGCTTAGCAGGATCAACCACAGCCTCATCACCACTAAAATCAATAGCAACAGCAATAGAAGCATGATGAGCCTCCATTTGCTTATAAATACTTTGTTTACCATCCTCACCCAACTCCTTAACCAAAAGATCTTCAACATTTAATCCTGGAGCCAAATATTCAGCAATAGCAGCGTGAGAAGCTGCGCAAGCACCACAGTGTTCATGAACTTGATTGTTCAACGAACCAAGATCATCCTCTAATCTCTCATCTATACAATGCAATGAATAACCACTTTCTTTAGTAAAACGATAAAAATCACCCATAATTCTAAGCTCTGCCAAAGTAAAACTTATCCCAGCAATATTAATAGTTTCACCATTCTTTTCTGCAGCACTCTCAATTGAACGCCAAATCTCAGAATCAGGACTACCAAATGTTAATGGCAAACCACCACCAGCCACAAACACCAATTGACCCTCAATATCCTGGAGCCACTCTTGTGGCTTCGTCGCTATTTCCTCCCATTGTTGATGAATAACAGCAGCCTCTTTTGATAAGGTATTTTTCATATCATATCCTTGTCTTGCTTCTTCTAACATTTTAATATTACTCTCCACACATATATTTTTTAAAGAAAAACAATTCTACTTAATTAAGTAGAATTTTCAAATATTTAAAAACCAGACATATTTATATATAATACCAAAACACCTCCAACTAAAGTCAGAGGTGTTTTTTTATTCTATGGACTACTAAAATTCTTTAACGACCGCGGTGCATACCCATTCCCTCACCTCTTCCATAGCCTAAACCCATTTCACCTAAAAAACTCAGATCAATACCATTTGATTCAGCCCAAGTTTTTAATTCAGCTTGATGAGCTTCTCTTTGTTGTCTCTCAGACTCAAATTGACTTCTAAGCTCTTCTCTCTTAGCTAAAATCAAAGCCTTTTGATCCTCAGAAATGATTTTATCTTCAACAGCCTTAGATAATCTTGCTGAAAAAGCTTCTTCCCTTTGTTGCCTTCCATCATTCATTACTTCGTCTAAAGCACTTTGTACATCAGATTCACTTTTTCCAAGCTTCTCAGCCAAATCCTGTGCCATGTTCTGATGATTGTCACTGCCTCTAAAAAATGCCTGAGCTTGAGAAGTTGACAGAAGCACTCCTGTTCCCACCACCAACGCACCCAAAGCGGCAATTGTTGTTTTACGATTCATAGATTCTTCCTTTCATGAAGAAATTTATACTAAGAAGAATATATAAAATGTTGTTGAGAAAACTTTGAGAATGACACTCAAACTAAGGGAAAAAATAGAGTAAAAATTGATCCTTTTTCTGAAGAAGAAACCTTTATCTGACCACCCTGTTGTTGAACAATTGCCTGAGCAACTGACAGCCCTAATCCATGCCCAGACTTTTCTTGATTAGTTCTTGACTGATCAACCCGATAAAAACGATCAAAAATATATGGCAAATCTTCATTAGAAATTCCATTACCCTGATCTTTTACAGTAATAAAAACATTCTTATTATCCTTATTAGCCTCAACCACAATCTTGGTTTTAGCAGAAGAATATTTAACAGCATTATCCAATAAAACTAATAGCACCTCCACCAATGCATTTTCATTACTAGACATTTCCAAGTTCTTTTCAATATTCAATTGAATGGAAATTTCTTTTTTCTTTGCTAGAGAAGAAATATGCCTTACTGCTCTATTAGCAATCTTATTAACCCTAAATTTTGCAGTACCAAACTCAAAAGAACCTTCATCTGTCCTAGCTAGAGACAATAAATTTTCTGATAAAGAAATCAAACTTTTTAGATCCTCTAAATTTGCTTGTAAAATATTTCTTGCTTCTTTAGGAAGTTTTTTATCTAAAAGCTGCACCTCCAAAGATGCTCTCATAGAAGTTAATGGTGTCTTAAGCTCATGAGCAGCGTCACTCACAAACCTCCTTTGTTTTAACAAAGATATCTGGATTGGCTTTAAGGTTTTACCAGCCAAAAAATAACTAGCAGAAGCGCTTAAAACAAAAACCAAAGTATTAATAATAATAAATTGATTTTTTAAAAATCTTTGTACCTCAATAAAATCTTCATCCAATACCTGCAAGCGTCTTGGAACATGATTGGGATTGCCAATCGGCTGATTATTATTTTGAAAACGCAACTCTATCTGTTCATACTGAAATTGAATCATACTAATAGTTCTTAAATAATATGCACCAGTAAAAAACAAACTAACCATCATAATGATGGTTGTATACCAAATTGTTAAGCGAATTTTTGCAGCCAAAAATTGTTTCATTATCTTTTCTTTTCAGAAATTCCAAACCTATAACCAAAACCTCTGCTTGTATTAATTAATGGTTTTTCTTTAGGAAAATCCTTATCAATTTTATTACGCAAATACCCTAAATAAACTTGTGCTGTATTAGGAAGAATATCACTTTCAAAACTCCAAACCCTCTCTGTAAGTTGTTCTTTAGTAAATACTTGTCCTTTGTTGCGTAATAAAAATTCTAATAAAGAAAACTCTTTTTTAGAAAGACTCACTAACTGACCAGTCCTTGAAACTTCATATGTCTTTGTATTTAAAGTAAGAGAATCTTCAGATAGCAAACTACTATTTTCAACCTGACTTGGTCTTCTGGCTAATGCCCTGACCCTAGCCAGCAATTCAATAAAAGAAAATGGTTTACCCAAATAATCATCAGCTCCATTATCCAGGCCCTCAACGCGATCAACAACTTCTGTCTTTGCAGTCAACATCAGTATTGGAGTATGATTTTTTTCTTTACGTAGTTGTTGGCAAATATATAAGCCATCAAATCCTGGCAGCATCCTGTCCAAGACAATCACATCATATTTTTCATTTAAAGCAAAATCCAAACCAGTCTGGCCATCATAAGCAACATCTACCACTAGAGACTTCAACTCAAAACCTTTGCGGATGGAATCTGCAATTCTTTTTTCATCTTCGATAACAAGAATCTTCATATCAATCTTTTATTATAAATGCCAATCTTGAGAAATACTTGAGAAAAAAATCAAAGCTTAATCTTTAATAAATAAGGAAAATCTTTCTCCATATTTAATTGTCTAAAACAATTAGCAGCATGCTCAATTTCCAATGGGCTACCATAATCAATAAGCCCTAGATTATGCTGAGCAATTTGCTGAAGTCTCTCTAAAATAAAAAAATATTCAGCAATAACCTCGGCGCTCATCTCCTCTGTCATGGAAAAATTCTCCCAAACCTTTATTGCTTGCTCTTTTTGTGCTTTAGTAAGTCTTTGCCATGAGGTTAGCGGCAAATGGGGATCATTTATTTCTACTTTTTCCCAAATAAAATATGTAGTTTTATCTTTTTCTTTTGACTGATAACCATCTGAACTATATGCCCTTGGATCAATCAACCAAGTATAGTGATATTCTCTTGAATGATTTTCCAACCCAGGAAAACTAGGTACATAATTTGACTCTTCATCAACAACATGTTTAATTACTTCCATATCAATACGAAAAAACGGATAACGCGGTATTAAAGATATGTCTTCATTTTGAATAGCAAAAATTTCTGGCAACTCCTCTTTTAAACCCCTCAATAAAGCAGCATTATATCCCTCAATCTTCACTTCCAATTTTTCTCTGAATGAAGCTCCACCAAGTTTGCGACGACGCTCGCGACCATCATTAAAAACTTGTTTTTCTTCCCTAAGCAAAAAAGTCTCTCCGTCTTCATTTTGAGTATAGAGATAAGCACCAACTTGCTCGATACGACGAACTAATTTTCCCTCACTAGTAACATATAATTCTGCATCACCTTTTTGTATTTCTAAAAAAAGTCTTTCAATTGGCTTAGAACCAGAGGTAATACCCCATTGAGAAAAATCAATTCCATATTGAGTTAAACAAGCTTTCAGATCTTCTAAAGTATTAATTGTGGGAGCAAATTCTCCAACCTCCTTATGATCTCCTTGTAATAATTCAGTTGCTACCATATGTTAATTCTAATCTAATTACTTCAAATATTCAGCCAAATCCCATTGAGCCAAACCCTTTTCCTCAAACAAACGCTGCATCTCAATATTCCAATCTTTTAAAGATAATTCTTGTCTTTTACTAAGAATTGGATGTTCAGAAGGAATTAAAATATTTCCATTTTGAGAAAAACGCTCTCTTAATTTTTCTAATTTTAGTTCAGATGGAAACAGGATAATTGCTCTAGTTGAAAAATCATTTTTCCTAGGACAAGTCAAATATTTATTAATCTGATCAAAATCAGCGGTTCTATTTTTCCCATCCCAAATACTATCACCACGGCGATTAGCTACATCAGAATAAATTACTTTATCAGCAGACATTCCATGCAATATCTCAATATGTTTTCCAGGAGATAAATTATTTAGTCCCAATTCAGGAACAACTACATCACGAATAAAAAAATTATCCAAAGAAATAAGAACTATCCCGCCCAATTTTATTAAATCAGTCACAAAACTAGCATCAGAAAAATTAGTTAAAACCAATCCATCTAAACCAAATCTTCTAGCCAAAGAAATAATATATTGATGATATGCTTCACCAGATTCATAATGGAAAGAAGGCAAACCCTTTTTGAAGTCACCATTAACAATATCACCAGAATCATTTAAATGACTCAAAACACCAGTTAGATAAAAATCAGCCTGAGTTAAAGCTTCATTGCCAAAACCAAAAGTTCTTTTTCCAAGCAAAATATTAATGGCAACCATTGCTGCAGTAGGCAAACAATTAATTCTGGCCAACATATCATCTGGAGTTTCTTTTAACTTTTGTAAGCCACGACTCTCCAATAATTTAATATCAAGATCGGCGACAACTTTACCAAAATCATCCTTTGCTTCAAACTGACAAATATATAGAGATGGGTCTAAAAATCTTCCAACAAATTCATTTGTGTAAACTAATTCTGTTGGCAGATCCTCTTTAATCATAGTTTTCTAGCTTCTCTTAAAAAATTTATCAGGACTTTTCTCAACTTCTCTAGCAAAAAATAGTGCTAACTCAAAATTCTCCTGCTCCGCTGCTGGCATCTTAGACATAAAAACAGGCCTACCAGCCAACAAAAGTTCTTTGGAACCAGCTCTATCATTTTCCCAAGCAATATAACGCAAAGCTAGTCTGAATAAATCACCACTAATACTAAGAGGCAATTCAATATATGAACCATCTTTGAAACTAACTCTCTCATGCTCCTTACTTCTATCTAAATCTGCCAATAATTTTCTTCCAGCCCCTAGGGTTAATTCTAAAGATAAAAATATATCTGTTGATCCAGATGAAATAGGTAATTCTTTTCCAACCTGATCATGGGTATAAACCATGGCCCGATAACCCTGCTCGTCTGGTCTAGTTCCATTGGTTGATAAAACAGTGACTTTCCAAGGAACCATATAATGATATTTTCCAGTTTCCTGAAGATTAGTAAGTGCCTCTATTGGCCTAACTCTACCGGAATTAAAAAGAAATTTTTCTGGTTTTTCTTGAGCTGAATTCATAGAACTATATTATATCCCATATTTCAAATTATATGTTCAAAATATTACTTATTACCTCAATAAACTTTTTATTTATCTTTCTAGTCCTAGGACTCACTCTAACAAAATCATTACCCAAAACTGGAAAAGCCGTACCATTCACCACTGAAACATTTAAATCAGCTAATTTTTCAACAAAATCATTAGAAGAAAGAAATAATGGTGTAACTTTTACCAATAAATTATTTGCCTCAGAATCAACAACCTCAAAGCTCATTTTTTTTAATTCTCTTGTTAAAAAACATCTTTCTTTAACCATAAATTTTCTTGTTTTATTCATAAACACTTGGTCATTTAAAGCAGCTATCACTGCTTTCTGAGCAAATTTGTTAACCGCAAAAGGCTGGGCTATCATCTGCAACAAATTAACTCCTTGTGGGTTAGCAACACAAAAGCCAACTCTCAGACCAGCTAAGCCAAAACCTTTAGAAAAAGTTCTTAAAACAATTAGATTATCAAAATTAGCTACTTCACTAATTACCGATTCACCACCAAATTCGATATTAGCCTCATCTACTATTACAAAGGCTTTGGTATTTTTAACTAATTGCAAAATATCTTTTTTAGCTAACAATTTACCAGTTGGATTATTGGGGTTACAAAGAAATATTATTTTTGTCTCCTTAGATATTTTTTCTTTTATATCAATTAAATCTATAGAAAAATCACTCGTCATTGGTGATTGAATAACAATTCCACCAGCCAAAGCCACTGACTTCTCAAACATTGGAAAAGTTAGAACTGGAACAATAGCTTCTTCTCCTTTTGACATAAGAACTCTAGGTAAAAGCTGAATCAACGACTCAGAACCATTGCTAATAAAAAAGTTTTTTAAAGAAAGCTTAAATCTTTGAGCCAAATCAACCCTGATTAGATTACTATCTGGATCTGGGTAATCAAAACAATCTATTTGAGTTATTTCTTTCATAACCCTAATTACTTCTAAAGAGCAACCAAGTGGATTTTCACTCAAAGAAAGATCAATAGCTTGTTTGTTGCCAAAAGCATAAAGAGTTCTAAAACTAGCTGGAGGGAGAATAAGGTTTTTCATATTTTTCCACAAAAAAACCTCCCTTAGGGAGGTTAAATAATCTTGAAAATGGTTTTAAACTTTATGCCACCACAAAACTACCTAGCTCCCGAGGAGAGGTATACCACCAATGATATTGGACGGTAGTTTGGCTACACATAATATTCAGTATTATATCCCAAATACTTGATGTTACAATGTTTACCTATGGCAAATAATAATATTGGATTCAAACAAACAATTGAATGGTACGAAGCACACGCTGAAGAATATGCACAAAAGGTAGCAGACAAACGCGATAGCTTCTTACTTGATAGATTTACAAAGAAACTCCCAGCTAAAGCCAAAATTTTAGATGCTGGTTGTGGAGCTGGAAGAGACTGCATGGCTTTGGCTGAAAAAGGTTTAATACCAACTGGCTTAGACCTTGCTGGTAACTTAATCAAACTGGCTAAAAAACACCAGCCAAAACTAAATTTTATCAAAGGCAATTTTCTAGATCTGCCATTCCCAGACAATAGCTTTGATGGTGTTTGGGCCAATGCTTCCTTGGTTCATTTGGAAACAATTAAAGAAGTTAAACAAGCCTTAAAAGAATTTAGAAGAGTAATGAAACATAATGGCATTGCCCATATCTTTGTCAAACAACAACCTGGCGAGAAAAAAACAGAAGTTGTTGCTCACGGTCATTCTGATGATGTAGCTCTATTCTTCCGTTGGTTTACCAAAGCAGAATTAAAGAAACTCTTACAAGAATCTGGTTTTACAATTTTAAGCATTGAAGATAATTATTCCAGAAAAGGTGGACGCAAAAACATCAAATGGATTGCGGCCCTAGTACAGAAGTAGTCTTTAAAAAATTAAATAACTAATCTAGCAAATATTGGTAAGTGATCAGAAACATCTGTTTCAATTATTTTTATTTCTTCTACCACAATGTTTTTTGTGCCAAAAATATAATCAAGTCTCCAGTTGAGCTCATTTTCTGCAAAACCATCTTTATCAAAAGGCTTGGTGGTCCAAGTTTTCTCAGAAAAATCTGGACCAAGATGTTTTAAATTATTTAAATTATTTATTGAATTTATCAAAAAAGAATCTGGAGCAGCATTGAGATCTCCTGTAAAAATAAAGCTTTGTTTTTTCTTTTTCAAAATTTCTAATAAATTATTTGCTTCATTCTTTCGCTGTTCAGTCATTTCAAAAAAAGGCGTATAAGACAAATGAGTTGTGCTAAAAATAATTCGTTTCCCTTCTTTTTCAACTGTTAGTTCAACATAAACCCTACCTTCTTCAGCTGCATTAACAGGATTAGTTTTGGGTGGTTGAATATATTCGAATCTCTTATTTACAATTGGTAGTTTGGAAAAAATAGCATTACCCTGAGTTTCTTTTTCTGGTCTATTTGTCCAACTTTCTGAAACTTGAAAAAAATATTTATAGCTCAATTTATCAGCAATATATTTTGCAGTATCCAATGGAGGTTGAAGTTTTGAATGCTGAATAAATTCCTGAGCACAAATTACATCAGGATTTAATTCTTTGATTAATTGAATAATTTTATCAGGGTCCTCTTTGTACCAAACATTCCATTGTAAAAGCGATATTTGCATAATTTATATTTTAACAAAACTAAAAAAACTAATTTTCTCTTCACTCAACACACTTATCATAGCAAAATTTACTCATCAATAACTGAAGTACTTATCTCTGGAAGTTGTAAAATATCAGCAAACATCTCATCCAAATACTCTCCTGTATGAGGATTTATTGCATTATGCAATTCATTTTTAACTGTTTGCAACATTTCATTTGCCTCCACTGTTAAACCAGCATCTCGCAAATGCTCTAAAGCCTGCCTAACAAATAACATATTTATTCTCCCAGAAGTACCTGGACTATCAAAAAAGGTGCCACAGCTAATCATTGCTGCCATAGCTGATGCCTTGGCAGCCAATAAAGAAGTTTCTGGATCACTACTACCACCTTGATACATAAAAATATGTTCAAAATCATCAATTAACTTACTATTATAGTCATCTACTTCCATACTTATTATTCTCGTCATAACCTCATTTAACTGACTTACTGCACTAGAAAAATTTGCTTTCCAACTACCATTGAAACCAGCATCACAAGGACAAGCACCATGCCACCTTATCAAATCTCCATGAGGACAACTCCAAGCTGTTCTTTCCCGTAAATTACCTTCCAAAAAATCTCCTTCACCCCAGACACTCATTGCCTCATTAATACCCAACATTGCTACTCCAGCTTCTGGCAAAGCAGTCTCCATTAAATATCTCAAAAACATATCACCAAATTTAAAATGATGACCAAAAGTTTCTCCGTCCGTAAAAGCTATCATTGGCAAAGTGGCTGGTAAATTATCTAGTCTAGGAAATATCACTTCATCTGCAAACTGATTTGCATTTTCTTTTTTATGGTGAGCTAAAGCAGAAGAAACTGGTCGATCAAAAGCTAATAATAAAAACTGCTTACCATTGGGAAGAGGAATTTTCACTGGCCGATCATCAATCTCTTTATTGGGAACATCGATTTGTTCAGGAGCACATATTACTCCGATATAACCAAATTCAGAAAGAACTTCTAATGTTTCCATATCCAAAGCCGTCTCTGGTGCCCAAAACCATTGTGGCAATTGCCCTGCTTGTTCAGCAAATAATTTTGCTCCAGCACCAATTAAAATCTGTTTGTCTCCATAAGAAAGATCTGGCAACAATACATGAAGATAGGGATCTCCAACTCCTCTTTCTTTCAAAGCTGATTCTAAATCAGGCAAAGATTCTGGAGATATATTTTCCATTTCTTTACGCATAGTCGCAAAGAAATCAAATGAAGAAAGCTCTAATAAGCCAGCTTGAATCTGTGGAACATAGCTTTCTCCAGCAATTACTCTATTCCAATCAACACCATATGGATCTGTCTGAATAGATTTAACCCGTTCGTGAGCTCCTTTTCTAGGAGGTTGATAAAAGTGCTCACCGAGAATCATGAAACGTTCTTGATTGTATCGAGCCATCAAAAATCAAGCATATATTTATTTGAAACAATTTAAAAGAGGTTAATGCTTTAAAGCTTCTCTTTGTTCAATGCTGTGAAAAATTAAGATCACCAAAATCAAAGGAAAAAATGCCATTAAAGCAGTTTTATGTGAACCAAAATTATCCAAAGCAAAACCAATAGCTGGAAACAATACAATAGAAATAATATTGCGCACAAGACTCTCCAAAGAACCAAGAGTAGCACGCATATTCTTTTGATAAAAATATTGTTTGAATGGACTCATGATTGGAGAAATTAATGAACTAAATGAGAAATAAACTACAAAAAATATTAAACCAGCAATAGGACCAGAAACAACAAATAAAGATGTTAAAACTAATAATCTAGCAACCATCATGATTTCCAAATATTTTTTTTCTGAAGAAAATTTCTTACTAAAATATTTAGGTACCAAACTAAAAACTGCCCCCATCAAAGAACCCAAGGCAACCATAATAGGTAAATTTCTTACATCCAATTTAAGATCCAATAAAAATGATTGATAAACTACATCTGAAAAAAATAGGTTTACCACTTCACTAAAAATACCAACAAATAATAATTTTTTAACAACTGGATGAGAACTTGTATATTTAATTGCTTGTTTAGAAATTTTAACTGTATCAGCAAAATTCTTTTTTAAAGAAAAAGTAACTTTTCTGGTTTTTTCTTTCAAACCAGAAAGAATCATGGCACCAACAAAATAACCCACACAACCAGTTAACCACAAAAAATCTAAACCCTGGTGACTCTGACCAAAAACAAAATATTGAGTAGTAGCACCAACTAAGTACAAAAAGATAATTGCATTTAAATTTGAAAAAGCAGTAGCAAATTGATAAACAAACTCAAAGGTTGAATAAAACTTATTAATCAAATCTTCTCTTTTAGCTTTTTTGGCAATGTCGTAAGGTAAAGACTCAAAAGCTCCAGAACTAAATGTATAAGCAATTCCCTTTAAACTAAAAAGAAACCACATCATCCAAGGCTCAGTAATAAAGAAAAATAAGCCAAAAATTAAAGACTGCATCAACCAACTAACTTGAACAGATTTTCTTTTGCCATATAAATCTGCAAAAACTCCAGTTGGAATTTCTGCGATTAATAAAAATAATGATTGCAAAGACAAACCAATACCAACCTGAGTTGCTGAAAAACCTTTGGCAAAAAAGAAGGCCATAATAACCATATCAATATCTGGAATAGAAACACCTGTTCCTAAACCTAAATAAATAGGGTTAAAAAGCTGCCATTCTTTTTGCTTAAAATAATTTTTTAGCTTCTTAAACATAAGATTCTTATCTTACACAAATTCGAGCAAAATGAATAATCATTTCCATTTCTTCAGTAAGCTCTAAGCCTTCTCTAGTTTTAACAGCAAATCTATCATCTTCGGCAACAATTGAAATAATTTCTAAAGTAGCAGTAGTGAAAAACTCACAACCAACTCCATTTACTAAGTATTCCAAAATATCCCAAAGTCTAATATTTCTCTTATCCCATTCCAAATCTTGGCCAGCCAAAAAATCTTCCTCTGCTAAAGCTAAAACATCTCTAGCTCCTTCACTTAATTGACCTGATTTGTTTTTTAACTGATAAATAATCAGCATGGCTGCAGCGCAACTAGCGGTATCAGTTGTGAGCATATGACCACATACATGATAAAGCAAATCGCAGTTACATTCCTCTGCTTGTTCTTCTGTTTCTAGAAGATGTTTTGGTTTTTTTTCGTCAGACATAATATCCTTTATTATTCTTTTTCTTGCTCATTAATAAAAAGTGCTACAGCACAGCTATCAGAATCAGCCGCTAAAGCCTGGGCACATAATTTTTCTAGTTCATTTAATTGAGAAGTTTGAATTCCTTCGTTTAATTCTTCGTCAGTAACATAAGTTGGAAAACTCATTGGTTCAGTTAGCATGAATCTTTCAGTATGAGTACTTTCGATTGGTTGAAAAATTTCTTCTGGACTTTGCAAATCTTTAAGCATTGCCTGCAAAATCTGCATCGGACCTTCATGAGTAGAAACAACAACCTTCATTGATCTACCAGTCTCCTGATAAAACTGATTAACTGTTTCTAGTAAATCAATCATAAAAGACAAAGCTTTGAGATGTACAAATGAGAAATTTTCACCACCAGCTATGGCATTAGAAAATGAATGCAAAACTTCTTCACCATATTCACTAGCTTTGTGTCCAACTCCAACTCCGAATGAACGCTCATTTAAACGCCAATCTCTAACAATAGCTGAAACTGGGAACGGCTCACCAATTGACCATAAAGCAACATCAATAGTTGCTAACGAAGAAGTTCTACCTGATGAAATTACTAAATCTGGAGCAGTAGTATCCCAAAGCTGAGTAGCAATATCATATGAACGTTGAGCACTTCTCTTGGCAATAGTGTCGTCAAGAATTCCATCGTTGGTATTAATTACACCAGGAAGTTTGCCAGCTCTTTGAGGAGTACTGTCGCCATTGCGAACTAAAAGCAAGTCCAAACCTGCTCCATAATTCCAATTAGCTAATAATTCTTGATAACGAGTTCTAAGTTCATCAATACTTGGAATTAGTTCAAGAATTTCTGCTTTTTCTGGATTACTAGCAGTAACAAAACTTGGTTCAGAAACTAATCTACCCAACTTACTAGGATCTCTTTGATTAACCCTATCTTTAACATATCCAGCTTGAGTTTCTTCATCCGCATTTTGAGCAGAAACAGAAACATCCTGAGTTAAACGATTGGTTTCCCAAAGTTTGAGAGCTCTTTTTTGATCTTCAGTTGGTTGATAATCTGGTTTTTCAACTGTATGAGCACTCATAATACTTTCTACTTCGATACCATTTGGAAAAGAAAGTACACCAGTAGCATTAATAATAGGAGTAACCTCAGTTTGAAAATATCTAGTACCATATTCTTGTGCCCAATAAAGCAAACCTGAAGTAAAAATTAAACGAGTGCCTGGTTTTAATTTGGCATCTTTATAAACTTCATGTTCAAGTAAAACTTTCTCTAGATCTTCACGCCAATTACGAGCTAATTTTTCGATTTCAGCTGGAAATGATTCCACACGACGAGCATCACCTGCTACATCATCAGCTTTAATACCTTCTATTTGAGCATTGAGTTGAGCACCATTAAAATCATCCCAGCCATCTATTTCAACCCACATGGGACTCATACCAGCAACTGGACCACTACCCCATACTTTGCCAGCTGGAGAAACATCTCTATTAGAAATGTCTTGATAAACTCCGGCGTGAGTGATTTTTATTCCACCATCTTCGGTAACTACAGCCATAATAGCTGTTTCACCTTCAATAGCGTATTTAACACCATGCAAAAGCTCTAAGTCGTTAAGATCTAGTCTTCCTTTTGAATTTGGTACTAATGACCAATCTGGAGGAAGTGGATCTTCATAATAGGTACCATCTGGAAGAGTTGTAGGAGCTGAATTCCATTTCAAAGTAAAAACATGATCTGGAGTCCATTCACTAAGAGGCATGACTTCTTTGATCTCGCCATCTTTTGCCACTGCAGCTACTAAGCCTTTTTGTCGCAACTCTGCTTCAAAAGCTCTTTTTTCTTCTTTGTTTGTCCAATCTACTCTTTCGAGAGAAAGATCAAATTCTTGACGTAATCTACTTATTTTTTCTGCCATATTATTTGCCCAATTTTTCAGCGTTTAAATTTGTAAAGTAGGTAAAATAATCACCATCCAAAGGAGCATTGGTAGGAACAAAAGTTTCCTCAGTTCTAGCCACAGTCTTTCCAGGAATAACTGTCTCAACAACTTTATTTTCAGCTAACTTCATTACACTTCTGGCAGTGAAACTTGGCATAATAGCTGGATCGATTGATCTAGCACCATCATCTTCAAGTAAAATTTGACCTGTTGATAATAAAAATGGCTTGCCTTCAACAATTCCTAGTTTGGCTAATTTTTCTGGAGAATAATTACCAACCCATTTGCCTAAGCGTTCACCCCAAAGCTTTAAAGAATTAACTTGAGCATTTGGAGTATGTAAAGCAACTTCACCTGTTTGGTCATAAACCCAATATTCCATTTCGATTTCGGCAATTTCTGACCAATCATTTACTTGAACCCAAGTAGTAGATAAACCAGAAGATCCTCCATTTTCAATACCACTAGTCCATGTTTTATATGTTCTGCCGGTATCATCTAAACGAGGAGTTCTATCACCAAAATCAACCAAGGTACCAATATATAAAGGCTTCATTACTCCATTTTCTAGAACACCAACCACAGCTGCCTCAGCCTCTAAAACGTATTGTTTTTGACCCTCAATCATACAAAGAGCTTCTGTTGAAGCAGTATCGTGAGCTTTTGGCAAAGGCTCGATATGAGGATTTGGTTTTGAAGTAGCAATATTAAAATGCATTAAATATCCATGCTCTGGCAAAAATTCACCTCGAGTTTGATATTGCAAAGAATCATCACTACCTACCACCAAAACTATATCTAATGGCTTAAGCAACTCTTCTAATCTGCGATGTAAATCTGGTCTAGAAAATAGTTGAGTAGCTTTTAAATGAGATAAATCAATTTCTTTGGAAATTAAATCTATTCCAGATAATTTTTCATCTTTTTCTAGAAATTCTAAATCGATAATGATTGTTTCTTTCATATAATCGTTCCTTTTAAGAATTCTTTAATGAGTTCCTGAGGCGACTCTTTGAGCGTGAACAGCCATTGTGTCGCTAGAATTTTGTAATGAACCAACTACGTTTACGTACTCTGGCAATCTCATTCCATCTCTGTGTCTATCAACATCGTGGAGAGTACCAATAATACGACCACCTGGTTTAACTAACCTACTGGCTTCCTCAAAAATCTTACAAACTTGATGTCCACCTTCACAACAATCAGCAGCTGATGTTTGAACAACTACCATGTCATAAAGTGGTTCTTCATAAAATTCACCAATTGGAATATTACCCAAGTCTTCAACGTTGCGGAAACGAACGTTCATAGCACGCATACCATTTAGAGCCTGCATGATGAAAGCTTGCTTACCTCTACCATGACTCATGATGTCAATACGACGAAGTGGATTTTTACCATCCTTGGCATTAGCAGCAGATAAAATATTTGCTTCTTTATGACAACCAATGAATAAAACTCTTTGACGAGGATTTTCTCTTAGTTCGGCTAGAGCTTCAGCAATATTAGAGTCAGGAGTATGATCTTGTTTTCTCCATTCCTCATACTTTTCTTGGAAGAGAGATTCTACTTTATTCCAATCTAAAGATAGAACTTCAGCAGTATCTCTAATTCCTAAGGCACCTAAAACAAAAGCTTTTAATGGATAAAAGGTATTGTGACCAGCATCAGTCACTAAACTATAATCTCCAACCCAACTATTTACTTTAGCTTGAGCTGCAATTACTGATCCCTCTCCAACATACATAGTTCTATAAAGAACTTTGGCTTCTTTAGCTACCCAAGCCCAATCACCAATAGTGACACCTGGGAAACTAGTATATTGACGGACACGAGCAAGTTGAGAAGGTAGATCGGCTGGATGTTCTTGAGTAATAAAGTAGGCTTTTTGACCAACCCAAGCATTATCACCAATTTTTAAAGTTTCACCACCTTGTACGTTAAAGGCACCGCCAATACGAGCATAGCGACCAATAGAAACTCTAGGAATAGCACTCATTGGACCCATTGAAGAATCCATTTCTGGATGAGCAGAAGTGTTGTAACCAGAACTCTGAAAATGAGTAGGAAGAATAGCTTCAAAACAACGGCCAACATCAGTTGGAAGCATTTGTGAGCCACCTCTTAGCATATCAAAACTTAATGGATTGCCACTTGGACTAATTGTTTTTCCAGATTCTTCCAAAGGATGGACATGTAAAATAGGACCAGTAGTATCAATATAAAAATGTTCTTCTGGTAAGTTAAAAGCTGCTCTGAGTTCTCCGAGTTTTTCTTTCCAAAGAGCTGCCATGGCAATTTCATCGGTAAAGGTTTTAGCTTTGCTACCAATTTTCTTTAAATCAGCACAGATCATGGCCCAAGCATAGGCTGGGGTCATGTCACCCAAATGCAAAGCACCTTGAACAAACATTGCTACTTCAGCATCAAATGGACGAGTGTATTCTGCCGGTTGATGCTCTTCAAAAACTACTGGTCTAGTAAGACCAAGTTCTTGAGCTAATTTCATTTGGTTGGAGGGATCACGGTCGATAATTTGACCCGCAGGATTAATAGCCAGGACTTCACCTTGGCCTAATCGTCTATGAACTTCTTCTGTGTGTTCTGCCTTTTTTGCCATAATTCTCTCTTTTCTCCCCAATTAGTAATATTTGAGCAGTGCGAGAAGAAAAAAAAGGATTATAGTCCTTTCATAATGAATTGTCAATACTTTATATAGGATATATATATTATCAATACCAGATCTGAAAAAAACATAAAAATAAATTATTACAAGATCTTTGAAAGACTAATAGTAATGTTTTTATTAAAATATAAGTCTATCAATTATTTGTAAATAACAAAATAAAGGCCCATAATGAGAGTGTTAAATGTTTTCTACAGTAGCGTTCGCACTCGCTTATGGAATCATCTAACAAAATCCCTGCCTCATGGCAAGAAAGGAGACCATCATTGGAAAACTTCATTTGTCACCAATCTTTGCTTCTTGGTAATCCAAAACAAATCAATTCAGCATGCATGGGAGAGAACACAACGCCTCCCCCTATTTTCATATAACTCAACTATTTATTATTTTTTCCCAACTATATTTTTCATTACCAAAATGCCCATAAACAGCAGTCTGCTTATAAATTGGTTGTTTTAAATTTAAATAATTAATTGTTCCAGCCACAGACAAATCAATTAGTTCTTTGGCAAATTTTTCTATTTTTTTATCACTAACTTTGGCTGTGCCAAAAGTCTCTATCTCCAACATAACTGGTTTTTGTGCTCCAATAAAATATGCCAAACGTACTTCAGCTTTTTTAGCTAAATTATTTCCAACAATATTTTTAGCAATAAACCTAGCTGCATAAGCACCAGATCTATCAACTTTACTAGGATCTTTACCAGAAAATGCTCCCCCACCTACCCTGGCAAAACCACCATATGTATCTACCACTATTTTTCTTCCAGTTACTCCAGTATCTGAGGCTGGACCACCTATATACCAAGCCCCAGTACCATTAACTACTAATTGATTTTTATTAATTGAAAAACCATAAAATTCTAATACTGGCAAAACTACTTGTTGATATAAATCATTTTTTACATCTACAAGTTTCATACTCTTTTGGTGCGGTACAGCCAAAACTACTTGGACAATACCAACTGGTTTATCATTTTCATATTGAACACTAACTTGAGTTTTTCCATCTGGCCTAAGATATGAAAGTTGCTTACTTTCTCTAACACAATCTATTTTTTCAGCCAATTTATGTGCTAACTCTATTGGAAGTGGCATAAGATTTTTTGTGTCCTGACAAGCATAGCCAAACATCATTCCCTGATCTCCAGCTCCAGCACTATCAACTCCTATGGCAATTTCTGGAGACTGATTGTGAATATAGACATTTATTGGAGATAAATTAGTAAAACCAAGGAACCACTTAGTAAATCCAAGTCTCTTGATTTCTTCTCTGGCAATTAATTCATAATTTGGTTTTTCACCAAGACAAGTAACTTCTCCAGCCATCACCACTTGATTTGCTGTTACTAGGGTTTCTACAGCAACCCTTCCATTAGGATCCTGCTTAAGAACAGCATCAACTACTGCATCAGATATTTGATCACAGATCTTATCAGGGTGACCAGCACAGACTGATTCTGAAGTAAAAATATATGATTGTGGCATAAAAAAAACTCCTCTCAATAATTAAGGAGGAGTTACTTATTTTTTTTGCCTATTTCGGCCACATCATTCCCCCTTAAGCGAACTAGCACCGTATCCTTTGCCAAAAGGCTCGGTTGCTGGACAATGTATAAACATTGCCACTCTTGATGTTGAGAAAAATTATATCAGACTAATATTTATTTGCACAGCTTAGTGCTGAAGAACGTTATGAATTTTTGCTTTAACCTGCTCGATTAAACTAGGATCTTTGAGATATCTGGCTGCAAATATAGCTGTCAAAATTAAGGTAATTGCTCCAAATAAATATGGTGACTGAGCACCAAGCTCTGCATAAATAATAGTACCGACAATAGGACCAATCATACGAGCAATACTACCAACAGATTGACTAATACCCATAATGTTTCCTTGCTCATCGTCTGGTGAAAGTTTAGAAACCAAACCAGCAAGAATTGGATTAGAAATACCATTAGCAAAAGCAAGTAAGGTAATGGCAACTAATAAAAATGGAATATTACCACCAAATGCTACCAATAATAGAGATATTGCCATCATTAATATTCCTATTACTACTATCTTATTTTCTGGAATTAAACGAATTATTCTCTTGAGTAAAAATAGCTGGATAATTATTCCAACCAAACCAAGATAAGCAAAAAGATAACCATTTTGTTCTGCAGATAAATGCAGAGTATGTTCGGTAAATAAAGCAAATGTTCCTTGCAATAAAGAAAATGCTAACATCATAAAAAAGCTGATAGTGACAACTATGCCAACGTTGGGATGAGTTAAAACCTCATAGATTTCTTTAAAACTAAAAAATGCTCTTCTCTTTTTTTGAGGCAATATACCTAAAATCTTTTTTTCTTTAATTGATTCTGGCAAGTAGAAATATGTTAGAACTGTGGCTATTAATGAAACCCCAGCAGCAACATAAGCAGGGACTGAATAACCAAAACGAGACAGCAAGCCACCGGTAGCCGGACCAAGAATAAAACCCAAGCTCAATGCCGCCATTAAAAAACCCATTCCTTGGGTGCGATTCTCTTTAGAGGTAATATCTGCTACGTATGCTTGAGCAGTAGAAATGTTTCCACCAGAAGCACCATCAATAATGCGAGAAATAAATAATAGTGGTAGTGACTTGGCTAAACCCAAAAGAATAAATGAGATAGTAGTTCCGGCAAGAGAAAAAATAAGAATTGGTCTACGACCTACTTTATCTGAAAGCTCACCTAATATAGGTGCTGCCAACAACTGAAAAAGTGAGTATGTAGCAGATAATAAACCGATAGCAATAACTCCAGCACCCAAACTTTCAACATAATATGGGAGTAACGGCAAAATAATTCCAAAACCCAAAAAGTTGGTAAAAACAATTAAAAAAATAATCCACATTCTTTTATCAAGCATATGTTTCTCTAAAAATAAGTTTTCGGAAAATAATAAATCTTAGGTAAGTTGATCCGAAGACAGCATTATACAGCGTCTATATTTGTAAAAATAGTGATTAAGATTACCATTTAATTTTAATTAAATCAGATAATTCTTTTTTTGATTCTTTTGATGTTAGATCAAGACTCACTGGAGTAACTGAAATGCGTTCATTTTCCAAGGCATTAAGATCTGTGCCATTTGGATATCCCTTGGTATTGGGTGGGGAACCTATATGTCTATATTTTTCTCCTTGCTTTGCAAAGAGCTTGCCATACTTATCTCTAGCAATATCAGTAACTTCACAAGGAGTATTCATATCAGCTGCAAAAGGAATGTTGACTGAAATTAAATCAACATCATCCTTTAAATTTGCATTAATAGTAATTTCAACTAATTTGGCAGTGATCTTGGCTGGATTTTCATAAATATGATAAAAAGCTCGATCAAAATAATTAATTTCTTTATCATGATCCCAGGTTAAATGCAGTGATGATGCCAAGGCTTTTGTACCATCAATGGCTGCTTCCATTGCAGCTCCGGCAGTTCCAGAACTTAATATTCTTCCATGTCCAGCATTAAGACCAATGTTTATTCCTGAAACAACAAATTTTGGTCTACTAGGAGCTAAATCATAAAGACCAAGCTGTACGCAATCAGCTGGAGTACCACTAACTGCATATACTTCAAATTCTTCTAGTTTAACCTTATTTACTTCAAGGTCGTTGTAGCAAGTGATTGCCTTTCCCTGCCAACTTCTCTTGCGATCTGGAGCAACAGCAATTACATTAAATTTTTTTGCTAATTCCCTGAGTAAAGGATAAAAACCTATAGCTTGATATCCATCATCGTTAGTTAAAAGTATGTCGATCATAATTAAATTATAGTCTAAGTTTATTTGATAATAGTTAATAAATCAGTAAAAATTAAATTAATAATCTGTTTTTTTTGTTCATTAGTACTGTGAGTTGGAATTTCTGGAACCAACATTCTTTTTCCAGGTTTATATAGTTGTACATATTCGCTTAAACACCCCATGGCTTCTTTGAAACCAGGTTTATTAGTTGAAAAATATCCATTTACAAACTCAGTTCCAAGTTCTGGATCTTTTGGGTCATCAATTCCATTTAAAACATTAATATTAAAATCATTTAACTTTTCAACAAAAGATTGCCACTTACTATTTTCTATCTCTCCATTGTCATATAAATAAAAATCCTTATATTCAACGTCCTCATGAATAGATAAAAATGTTTTGAAATCAAATTGATTTATTATTAAAAGATTATCAATAGCTTCTTGTTCTGTTGCATTTTTTAAAAATTGACGGTTAAGATCTAAATTATTAATATTTCTTCTGGTTTTTTTCTCAACGGCAGAAGGACTTACTTTGGCTACATAAATAAAATCTGGAAGTTCTTTATAATGATTTTCAATATACTCCATAGTTGGCTCAATAACTCTCCATTCATCTCCATGTGTACCAGTATGAATAAGCAGCTCAGGATTTTCACCTTTTTGCCAATATGTAATCAGTCCAAGTTGTTTATTTTGTAGTTCCACTTTTTATGTTTCTTTCAATTTTTATAAAGCCAAACCAAAGCTTGGATCTTTCGCATAACGATAGGCAATTGATTTTACTTGATCTGTTGTGTCGGCGACTGTTGCCACCCACTTAGGCCAAATTCTAATATTTGGATTTAATCTAGAAGTTCTTCTATTAAATTCTTCCTCAGGAAATTCTCCTATTAATTTGACAATAATTCTGTTGCCTATTATCCCATCTGGAACAATGTTTTCAGTAAAACCAATTTCTCGTAATAACCTAATTAGTTCTTCAGTTTTATGATTAACTATTTCTGGATTATAAGTTTCTAACATTAATTAATTTATTCTAATAAAATATTAAATATTTTACTGCCTTAAATATTCACGATAAGCAGCTATTATTTTTGGTTGATCAAACGGTAAATCATCTAGTCTTGGATCATCTAGATCAACCCAAGCATAATCACCAACATATTTGGGATTCATTCTAACTTCTTCTGTAGTTTTTGCTTTACATGAAAAAGCAACTGTTTCATCAACTAATTTATCATCGCTGATGGGAATTCTGACTAATGGCTTAACATCTTCAATATTTAAACCAGTATCTACTTTGACTTCATCATAAACACCTTCTTCTGGTGTTTGACCAAATTTTGCAGAAGCACCAGTGCCACTAGGAAAAGCCCAACCAGGATTTCTTTTAATTCTATAAACCAATAAAATTTTACCCTCGTCATTTCTCACCACAGCAGCAATAACCTTAAATTTTTTATTTTCAGTTTCTTTATCTTTGATTTGTACAAATTTTTCCATATTTTTTAACCAGTCTTTTCTTCAATATCTTTTTCTTTTGCCTTAATCATATAACCACCAAACAAACCAACCGCCCAACGCTTTAAAAAATCCTTTACTGACATTGTTTTAGACATACCTCCATTATGATTACTGGTCTCAGGATCATCATAGGTAACTATACCATCTTTTACTCCAGTTAAAATAATTTCATGGAGAGTATTTTTGAGAAGACTGGATTCAACAAAACAAACAACAAAACAAGCAAATTGATCTTGTGTTTCTCTAGCTACTTCTTGCATCATCTTTACTAAATCAACAAAGTCACAACCCATAAATTCTTGACTGGAAAAATCTATTTCTGGAAATTGAGAAGCAAAAGATGAAGTGTTAACTAGTTTTAAAAAATTAATAAAATCATAGTCTCTTTCTCCTACAGCAATTTTTGATTTTTCTGTTTTACCAACATGAATAAGAGAAGACGAAAGCTGATGTTCAGAAATATTTACTTCATCGGTCAAACAACCTAAGAAAGTAGTTGCGTTAGCTACAGAACAAGATCTTGGTTCTTCTTGAGTAAAAATTCTTTCTGGAACTAAAATACCGTCTTCTTCCCCAATAGTTTCTTCACTAACTCTTGCTACTAGCTCAGCATCTTCACCAACTATTCTCATTCTGTTTAAGAAATCATTTCTTTGGGCATGTGGATTTGCTTCAATTTCTTTAATAATTCTGGGAAGCAACGATCCATTGTGACGTGGAGTCTGGATGACTTGATCTATTTCTTTGGCAGCAGATAATAACCAATTTGGTATATCAACTTCTGCCAGAGGCTCTCTAGCTTTCACTATTTTAATTACTATTTCACCAGCATTCATATGTTTATCATAAGACATTTTAGAAGCTGATCAACAATGAAGATTTTTTATCAATAAACTATTTTGAATTAATATGAGCAACACTCTCACCTTGGGCAGCTAGCGAAGCAATTGTGAACTGTGCCTTATTCTGAAATTCTTTTATATTCTTTGCTCCAACATATGACATTGCACTGCGCAAGCCACCGACTAAATCATTTATAACCCATTCTGCTGATCCCTTATATGGAACCATGGTCATAATACCTTCTGCACTACGGAATTCACCCACTTTAGAACCGTTATCTTTCATGTAGTCTTCAGAGGCTTGGCCACGAGCTTTTTTAACTCCACCCTCAACCTCACCAGGAGTTTCTCCGGTGCCAGCGAGCATAGACCCAATCATAATTACTCTAGCACCAGCGGCCATGGCTTTGGCAAAATCAGCTGGCTTTTTGATTCCACCATCAGCAATTATTTCTAATCCAGAGGATACAGTTTCAAAAACTGCTGATAATTGCGGAAAACCAGCTCCGGCTACCAAACGAGTGATACACATGCCGCCACCGCCAACACCAACTCTGGCAATTTTGAGTCCTGCTTTTTTGTAGGACATAGCTTGATCGTAACTCACAATATTTCCAGCTATAACAGTAATTTTTAATTTACTTTGAATTTCAGCAGCTGTTTCTACAATGTTTTTCATTCCACCATGAGCAACATCCAGAAGAAGAGCTTTGACACCTAATTTTTTAAATTGTGTTGCATCATTTAAAGCATTTTTAAGACCTATGGAATAAATAGCTTCAATTTTATCTTTTTGCAAACGACTACAAGCTTCCAGTGCTTCATTTATAAAAACTCTTGGCATAAAAGTTAAACCACCCAATCGGTGCATTAAACGTGCCATTTTTTCACCACTTATGGTATCCATTGGTGCAGTAACAATCGGTTTTTGTAAATTGAATGGACCAAATTTTACAGATATATCCGTTTCTCTTCTAGAATCAATCTCAGTTAAAGTTTGAGGAACTAATAGAACATCATCATAAGTAAGACTTGCTGGATGTGTACCACTCAGCTTTGGCCAAGTTTCAGTTTTTCCTAGTGAATGATAAAAATTTAAAGACACTAAAATTTAGTATAAAGGAAATTAATTACTAATGTAAACACAAGTATTTTTTACTCGTAAAAATAATAATAAGACAGTATAATAATCAAAGTATATGAGAAAAAAGAAATCAAGAAAAGCCAACGAGCCAAATAAAAATAAAACAACTGATAATAGTAATTCTTCTTTACCTCAATTTAATCAAAAAATTAATCAAAGAAACTTTAGAGCAGCAAGCATTTTTATGCCTCGCAGACCAAAATAGAGTCTCAAAAATAAATTATGTCTAGCCAAGACCTAATAAAAAAAGTAAAGGGCGGGTTGCTGATTACCATCGGTTTTATTCTTTCGCCCCTATCATGGTGGAATGATTTGGTTGTTAATTTCCCTCTTTCATATATTATTGCTTTACCAATTGGTTTAATTAACCAATCATTTTTCTTACCTGCGTTTATTGCTGCATACTGGCTAACAAATATATTGGGACTGTTGTTTATTCACTTGGGCAGTAAAAAAATTGTTGAAACTAATGAACAAAAAAATCAGTTCAATGTAGAAGTCAAAAAAACATTATTCTGGAGTTTTCTTTACACAATATTAATTGTTGTTTTAATTCTAACCGGAATTTTAACAGTTCCCACAGAATTGCTAGATAAAATAAGTAAATAAAAAAAATTATTTACGCTTGCCCCATTGCCAACGTGGTTTTTCACCAGTTTCATAAGTAATGTATATTAATAACAAAGTAAGCAAAATAATTGGTAATAACAAACCAAAAAAACCCTTACTATAAACGACTTCATTGTCTAATAATAAAGTTAATAAAAATATCAAAAGCATATAAACTGCTAAAACTAACCAGCCCTGCCAGGTTATTGGAAACCAACCCCAACCATATAATTTTCTTCTAAACCATAATTTCTTTTTTGGAGCAAGTTTTTTGCTTTTGGACATTTTTTAATTATAGCAATATTTCAATCAAAAATTGTTATACCTATTTTTTCTTCTAATTGTAATGAAATTGCTTGATACTAGGCTTAATTTCTTTTCAAGGTATAATATTGCCAGATGGAAGGCACTAAAAGAAATCAAAACAATCCAGAAAATAAAGCAAGTGATTTAAGTAGAAAAGACTTTTTAAAACTGATAGCTGCTTTAGCCGCCGGTACTGCTGGTGCTTTTTTATTTTCTAATCTTCCTGATACAAGAAAATTTGATGTTTGGGAGAACGATTTGCCAGAACCAATTTTGGGAGCAAAAAGATTCTTATTAATTGGTGATGTTCACGCTGGAGATACTAATGATAGTGTCAGACAAACAAATACTAGATCTGCTGAAAATCTACAAAATGTAATTGACCATCTTGGAAACTATCCATTTGACCTACTCATTCAAATGGGCGATGTAATCAAAGAAGGTAAAAATGAAGCTAGAAATATAGAAAATTACGAAACAGTAATTGATATATTGAAACAATTTCCACATCAAACAATTAATCTTTTAGGAAACCATGATTTATGGGGAATTTCCCCTGAAAATATAAGTGCTATTTATGGAAGAAATAACTTGAACTCTCCTTACGGTGTACAGCAATTTGATGATTTTCAAATTGTCTGGCTCGATGTCATAGCAGAAAAAAATATTCATGGTCTGCTTCCAGAAGAAAGAATTGATTGGTTGAAATCTATTATTTTTAGAGATACTCCAACATTTATTTTTTCTCATTATGCTCTGTTACCACAAGACATTTCTGAAAGTTATTATTTTGGAGGTGACTCAGCACAGACGGCATTTGGAAATGGTGAAAAAGTTTGGCGAGCTTTAGAGGGATTACCAGTTCATGGATTTATAAATGCTCATATTCATGAAGGAAAATATTCTAAAGTCAATAATACTCACATGATTACAATTCCAGCTTTCGTAGAAAATACATTTGCAAATACCAATGAAAATTCTGGAGCATATTCAATTATGGAAATAACTTCCCCATACGAATGGTCTCTTAAGTCATATTTGGGCAATACCTGCTTAATGGATATCACTATATGACCAAAAAAAATAATGAAAACTATTATTTAATTTTGGCGATATCTATCGGCGACAATTTTAAGTTCTTTTAATAATGATTCAATTGGTTGTTTATGGTTTTTCAAAAATGTTATTGATAATGAGTGAGCGCTATATTGAATTAAGCTAGATTTATCTATTGCAGATTCACCGTGTAATTCACGTCTATACTTAATTACTTTTTTTTCAGCTCTTTCTTTTAATTCCAGCCATGCTAATTTACCAGCATCTTCTGAAGATCTAACTGAGCCCCAAAGCTTTCCAATAATTGGAAACTTCATCACCGCATCCAAAAAGCCTTCAGAAATTTCTTGACTATGAAAAGCCTCAGCTGCCCAATACATCGCAAAATATGCTTGCCAAAGATCTTTTTCTCCATCAGCAAATCCTGTTAAATTGGTAATATCAAATTTTTCATCGAATTTTTTTGCTTCACTAATTGCTGAAGATTTAAACCAATCAGCTTTAGCTCTATCAATATCAGATGGCTTTAAGATCGATTCTGGTTGATTTTCTTTTTTCAATGACATCAACTCAATTATATCTTAAGTTTAATAATATCCATTCTAAATAAGTTAATTAGTCAATTTTAACTGGAAGAACTTCAATCGAAAGTTTTATATCTTTACCTAAGTCCAAATATTCATCTGCTGATTTAGAGTTTTGATACATCAAGTGATAAAAACGAGCTTTGATTTTTAGAAGTAAGCTAATGGGAGGCGTAATAAAAAGTTTTTTTCTAGTTACATGAACCAACCAATTTTTTTGATTATTATCAATCTGGATATCATCGCGCAAAGAAAGTGCCTGTAAAGATTTTTCTACATTTCTCTCTTCCATAAAACCATAATTTATTCGTACTGCAATAATGCTACCTTGCTTTTTATCATCATAAAATCTGCGAATAGTAAAGCGATCTTCCTTGTAATAAGGAACAGAATGATTATCAACTGTAACAAAAACAATATGATGAGGTAATAGTCCATAGCGATCAAGCAAAACATCAAATAATAAAGAAATTTTATGCTCTAATTTTTTAGGACCAAATGGAGTCATAATAATAAAAGATTTTGGCATTTGTTGTTCAGCTTTTTCTTTCATACTAATTAACTGGTTGATTGTCATAGAAGAATATTTTTTGTATTGTTGGTAGCTCATTTTTTTACCCCAATGCCATGTATTCATGATTACCATAAAACCGGCACCAATTAATAAAGGAATATAACCACCATCTAATATTTTTATTGAATTAGTAATTAGAAAAACCAAATCAATTAAGCCTAGCGGTAAAAAAATAAAAAATGTTTTAATAATAGACCAATTCCATAAATTACGAGCAATATAAAAAATAGCAATTGTCGTTATCAACATTACATAAGAAACTGCTAGTCCATAGGCAGAAGCAAGGTTTGAGCTAGATTTAAAAATCAAAACTAATAACAAACAACCAATTAATAGAAACTGATTTACTAGAGGTAAATAAATTTGACCACTATGTGCTCTATGCGTATGAATAACTTTAAGATATGGGATATATCCCAAAGCAATCCCTTGGGCTACTAAGGAAAAGGCTCCTGTAATCAGTGCTTGAGAAGCAATAATTGCAGCCATAGTAGCGATAACTACCATAGGAATTAAGCCCCATTCTGGAACCATACTAAAAAATACATTGTGATTAATGAGAGGTTTGTTTCCAAGTAAAAAAGCACCCTGTCCCAAATAGTTAATGATTAATGCTGGAAAAGTTAAGCCAAACCAACCAAGCCTAATTGGTAATTTACCAAAATGTCCCATATCGGCATAAAGAGCTTCTCCACCAGTTACAACCAAAATAACAGAACCTAAAACTAAGAAAATAGTATGTAAATTATGAGAAAATAAAAATTTAATTGCATGGTAAGGGTTGAATGCTTGCAAAATTTCAGGGTGAATGAATATCTGTTTGAATCCAAGTAGCATTAAAGAAAAAAACCATACTGCAATAATCGGACCAAAAAGATTACCTATCTTAGCAGTTCCCTTTTGTTGAATCATAAATAAAGCTAATAAAATTGTGATAGTAATAGGCACTATATATGGTTCAAAGGCAGTAGTAACAATTCCCAAGCCTTCGATTGCTGAAATAACTGAAATGGCTGGAGTAATAATGCCGTCTCCCAATAAAAATCCCACAGCCAATAAAAGAAGAAAGCTTGTGGCTGCAATTCCCTTTTTGCCGATTCCTTTAACCAAGGAAAGTAAAGCAAAAACCCCACCCTCTCCCTCATTATCAGCTCTTAAAACTAAGACAATATATTTAAAGGCTATAATAATTATTAAAGCCCAAATAACTAAGCTGATATAACCTAAAACGTTAACCAAATCTCTTCCAGATTCTCCCAAATGGTGATTTATTTCTTTAATAGCATAAAGAGGGGAAGTTCCAATATCACCAAAAACAACGCCCAATGCTCCTAAAGAAAGAAGAACCGTATTTAACGATTTATTACGAATGAATTTAAACATAAAAAAAAATAAAAAAATAATTAACAATATATGGTTGTATAAAGATACAAATCAATTATAGAAATTGTATAGAAAAGCTAACCAATAAGTTTTTATTGTATCAAATTAAAAATAAAAAAACTATTGTAACCAAAAGTTTCAATTAAAATTTATGAAAAATTTGCAACTAAACGACCAACAAAATTGGTTATTATAATAACCAAAAAACTAATAAATAAGTGTTCGCTAATTACTTTAATTGGATTTTCATTTTGTTCTTTTGCTAAAAAATAATTGAAAATAATCAAAGAAAATACTCCCCACAAAATACAAATTGCCACGGCATAAAATAGTGGAAGAAATAAGAATGGAAGAATAAAGATCAAAGCAGAAATAAATTTAGCAAAAAATGTGTAATAAGTAGTTAACCAAATTTCTTTATTTGTGTGTACATTTTCTGATTCTTCAGAAATATGAATACCCAATGCATCTGAAAATGCGTCAGCTATGGCAATGGTTAAAATACCACCAAGAATAGTCATTCTCGTTGCTGATCCAGCATGCAAACCAACAATTAAACCCAGAGTAGTAATTATTCCTGAAGTCAAACCAAAGCTTAAACCAGTTTTAAATGAATGGGTCATATAAACACATTGTAAATTACCATATAAAAAAAATTAGTACCAACTGGTTGAGTTGTTAAAATTTAATACTAATGAATAATTAAGATTATTTATATATACTTTATATAAGTTAAAGGATAGGTTGCTATGCAAGAAACACTCAATGAAAATATTCCACTCTCTGAAAGATTAACTCCACCTGACTATAATCAGCATTTTCAATCATTGGTCGATTTATCCCCTAATTATGGTAAAAAACCAGATAAAATGTGGGCTAGAGTTCTTAGTATTTTTGGTGCTGAAGATCCAGAGTTAACCAAAGATAGATTAGATAGAATTTCAACTTTTTGGCAAGAATATGAGAAACATGTCGATGTTGCTCTCAGACTTGAACACGCTATTTCTTTACCAGGAATACCAGATGGTGAAAAAAGAGTGGCTAAAGCATATTTAGATGATTATGTAGCAGCTTTAGAACCAGCTATTTTAGCTTTACAAGCATTTGTTAAGGCTAAACCAGAAGAAAGAACTTGGGAAGATAATTGTTTGCCTATTAGCCAAGCAATTATTGATTTTAAAGATGCTGATTGCGGTTATTATGAAGAATCAATTATTGCTCTACTAGAAGCTATTTCTAATCACCCAAAGAGATTGGATGCCAGTGCAATAATGAGAAAAATAGCTCAAAATGCAATTATTGAGATCTGGGAAACTGTCAATTACTACCAATTAACTCAACAAGTGGAATATGAGAGTGATGATGAAGAAGATGTTTTAGAACTTGGTGATACTACATTAGATGATTTAGAGATGGAAAAAAATGAGTTTGTTGCTGGTTTGAACAAAAAAAATTGGAATGAAAAAACTCTTAAGGACAATCGCAAAGCTCTATTGAGACTAAAGAGAGCTATGGATGATGAGGATTTTACTGATGAGGTAAAGTTGATTTGGGCAGCTGTTCAGGGGAAGACTAAGAGAATTATTTTGGAGGATGATAGTACTAGAAAATCTAACGCTATTGATGTTGTTATTGCTGCAGAAGAAATTTTTCAATCTCTAAAAAGTGAAGGTGTTATTGACTGGGAGCCAGATGAAGAAGAGTCTGATGAAGACGATGACATGGATGATCCAGAGGATGAGTAAGATTAAATTCTTAGTGAACCACGAAATCCTCTGACTCCATAGTAAGATTGAGCTCCATTATGATAGATGAAAACATGGTTGTAGCGTCGATCAGCAAAAATGGCACCACCTAGTTTTCTGATTTCCTCAGGTGTCCTTAGCCAGCTAGATGTTTTTAGGTCAAAGTTTCCTAGTTTTTGCAGTTCTCTATATTTCTCTTCTGTTAAAATTTCTATACCCATGTTCTTTGCCATGTTAATGGCGCTGTCTTTTGGTTTGTGTTCTTTTCTTGCATCAAGTGCTTCTTGGTCATAGCAGATGTTTCTTCGTTCTTTGGGTGTTTCTTCTGAACAATCACAATATATGTATTCATTGGTTTTTTTATCGTATCCAATAACGTCTGGTTCTCCACCTGTTATTTCCATTTCATTGAGTGACCATAGTTTTGTTGGGTTGGCTTCAAATTTTGTTTGTACTTTGGACCATTCAATTTTTTGATGGCGATGGATGTTTTTTTCAAAGCGTATTTGCAGTGTTTTGAGTAGTTCTTTAGTTTGTTCTAGATCTAGTTTTGACATAATATTTAATCAATATTTTACTACTTACACTGATAAGGATCATTTTCATTGACCATGGTCATGCAAACACAACCTAATGATAAGCAAACTGCTTTTTGCAATTGGGGCTGTTTCTCTATAATCAAAGAGTTGTTCATTACTGCTGATAAGCCAACCTCAAAAACATTTCCATAATTTATATCTTCTCTGGAAAAACAAGGATTCAACTCACCCTTTGGATTAAGAACAAAATGAGTGGTTCCCATGTCACAGTTAATATTAGTAACTTTTTTGCCTGTAATAAGATCTAAACAGGCTTGGACATATAATGATAAAGAAGGTTTTTTTAATTTATCAATCCAATAGCTGAATCCATCAGTCATAACCTGTTTTTCATCTTCGCTCATAAGAGTTAAATCTAAAGGTTTAACTCTTGAAATATTGGGGTTTATTTCTGCTGGATCAAGCCATAGATTGAGGTTATTGTCATAACAAAAATCTACCATTTCGCGAATAGAGGAAATGTTTTTTCTAGTGACTGTCATCATTATTTCAATTGCCATTGTTGGAGATTTCATTTTTAATAAACGATTTATTCCTTCTATAACACTAGTTGTTTTTCCTCTTAGGTAATCATTGGTTTGTTCGTCCAAAGAATCCAAAGAAATAGAGACGCAATCCACTCCCAAACTAATTATTTTTTGGCAGTTTTCTGTTGTTAATAAAACACCATTGGATAATAAATCAACTTTAAGTCCTTGTTTTTTAGCAGCTGCAATTAAAGTAAATATGTCTGGATCAGTTAAAGCTTCTCCGCCAGTAAAAACAATTTCATCAAAGTATTCTGGAATTGAATTGAATAATTCTAGTTTTTTTTCAATGGGAATTTCTATGGTTTTAGTTTTTTGCTTTAATGCTGTGTTGTAGTAACAGTATCTGCATCCGAGATTACATTTCTCAGTTTCTACCCAATATAGTTTTCTGAGTTTTTTTGGGTTGTTTGCGGGCATTATATAATTTTGAATTATATAGAAATAGATAAATTAAAACCAATGTAAAACAAAAAAATATATATTAATAAACTATTAAAATAACTTTTTTTAAGATATATTTAAACACAGTTTTAGTTGCTAATAAGGTTTAATTAAATAAGAAAGAAAAATCATGAGACATCTTATTTCACTCAAAGAAAATTCTGCTGCTGAACTATTAGAGATCCTGTCTATTGCCGAAAAACTTAAGAAGCTTGGGAATGCTGGTAAAAAAATAGATTTACTTAAAAACCAAACTTTGATTATGTTATTTCAAAAGAGCTCTACTAGAACCAGGCTTTCTTTTGAAGCGGCCATGACTGAGCTTGGTGGTCACGCGATTTTTCTTGATGCAAAAACAACTCAATTTAGCTTAACTGACTTTAAAGATGAGATTAAGGCTGTAATGCGCTATGGCAGTGTTCTTATGTTTAGAGCTATGAAAGTAGCTGATGTGGAATTGGCAGCTAAACAAAATCAAATTCCAGTAATTGATGCTTGTAGTGAGAAATATCATCCTTGCCAAGCTTTGGGTGATTTATTAACTATGAGTGAAGTGGTTGGTGGGTTGAAGAAACTGAAAAAAATTGCCTGGCTTGGAACAGAAAATAATGTTTCTAATACTTTGAAGTTGGCTTGTGCTAAGTTGGGTGTTCAAGTTAGTTTGATTGCTCCGGAAATTAATCAAGCTAGTGTGGACCAAGAACTCAATGAGTTGGCCGAAAAAACTGGTTTAATTACTCATACCACTGATTTAGAAACTGGTTTGACTGATGTGCAGTTCATCCACACTGATACCTGGATGGATATGGAGTTTTTTGATCAGGGTAAGGTTAGAGCAGAATTTCAAACTGAGTATGAGCGTAGAAAAAAGGTGTTATTGCCATTTCAAGTGAATAAAAAATTGCTTGATACTTATTGCCCTCAAGCCAAGATTATGCACTGCATGCCTTGTCACGTTGGCTATGAGATTAGTAGAGATGCTATTGATCATCCTAACTCAGTTATTTTTGATCAAGCTGAAAATCGTTTGCATATTCAAAAGGCTATTATTATTTGGTTGTTGGGATTAGAAAATTTGGTTTGTGTTTAAAAAATATCTTATGCTTGTTGCTGATAAAAGCAAAATGTTATGATCGCTACATATGATTGAACATAGAAAAAAACGAAGAGAAGAAATTCCAGGTAAAGTCCAACAGGCTTTTGATAGGTTTTTTGAGATGGGAGTTGAAGCTCAAGACTTAGCACTGCCTTTAATTGAGGAGGCCACCATTCAAAGAGGCAGATTTTTTCCCAAGGGAGAAAGAGGTGTTGCCAATTTTAGAGCTGAACGAGCTGAGGGTTTGTGGGAACAATATATTTTGAGTTTGGGTGATAAACTAGCCAAACAACTTGACTCCTCATACTGGCCGGGTCATGGTGCTAATAGTGAAGCAACTAATAGAAGTAGAAATATGTTGATTTTGATGCTCAAGGGTCAAACTGGTGATACGTTATTACAAACAAAAGAGATGATTGAGCTTGTGCTTGATAGAAGAAGCTAAGTTTTTAAATAAAAAATAATTGATAAATTAATCTAGATTTTTCCTAAAAAAAGTAAGGCTAAAATTACAGCTGTAATAATTGCAAAGATGCCAACTGTTTTGGCAAAGAAATCAACTGCTTGCTTTTTCTTTCCTTCAATAAAAAGCTGAAGTGGTTGGTAAAAAAATAGAAATGCCATCACTGCAACTGAGAGAGTAAGCATAAATAGCATCATGATTGGAGCAAAAAAGGTGTCTGGCTTATCTCTTAATGGCTGGGTTACCAAGGTCATGACCGTAACAACTAAGATGATATATGCCGAGGCGCATAGGGCGTTGATAAGTGGTTTTTTAGTCATACTTTGATTATACGCCAATACTCATTTGATATTTTGTTTGAGTAAAAAAAACGTTGATATATAATAGCAACCTCAAATATATGTCTATTACAAAAGATCAATTGCGATATGTAGCATTAGATGATCAGGGTGCTGGCAGATGTGGCATTGGAGAAGCAGCTCTTGGTCATTTTTTGGGTGAGAAAAACACTGATTCTCCACCTAGTTTGGTTAGTCCAAATCTATATTCAAATATTATTAGGGCTGGGGTGAGACCACCGGAGTCTGGAAGAGCAGATTTACATCCCCTAGTAACTGACTTAATAAGGAATCGGTTGGGTATTGAGTTTATTGATAAAAAAATTCACTTGCTTCAAGAAGCTGATATTAGCGCAAATACAATTGTTTTGGTTTTAACTACTGAGCTAAATTCAATTCCAGATTATGTGTTGCAACAAGCCTACGATGTACTTCATGCTCCAATTATGGATCCATTTCCAAATTTGGAAAATGATTTAGGATCAGTGGCTACTCAAATCTATTTTTATGCTTTGTTGCTTTCGTATGTTGTTGAGAATCATTTTGAGGAGTTGGGAGTGTCTAGGGATGAGAATGGAAAAATACTTCCTCGTGCTTTATTGGGTTTTCATCCAAAAGAATGGGAACAAGAGTTTTTTGCAGATGTATTTGGAAGGGGTTCATTTAGATTTCCAGCTTCAGGAATGATAGTTCCATTGGAGTCTCAAGGGGTTGGCGCTGAATTTGATTATACTTTGGGCAAAGTTCCGCCAGAGCAAAGGAGCAGATCTTTTTTTGAGGATGAATGGGGTGAGACTCCGTCCATGCTTAAGCCATACTCTGTTATGTCTCAAAGGTTTTAGGTCGGTTTAATAAATAAAATATTTTTGGTAATTTTTAAAGTTAAATAATATTAATTCATTTTCTAAGGTAGAATTACTCTCTTATGTTGCTTGATGCTTCTAATCTATCAAAATCAATTGGTGCAAAATATCTTTTTAAAGATATTTCATTTAGTATTACTCCTGGAAAGAAGGTTGCTTTAATTGGTAGGAATGGGAATGGAAAGACTACTCTCCTGAAAATATTGAATAATGAAGATCATGATTTTGAGGGAAACATAATTACTGCCAAAGGGATTAGGATTACTTTAACAAAGCAAGAACATATTCACAATTTAGATCAGTCTCCCCTTGATTATGTTATTAGTAGTGTCCCCAATTATTTTGAGTACAAAAAGATTATAGAGGACTATGAAAATGGTCTTGGCACAGATCTTAATAGGTATCTAAAAATATTGGAGTATTTTACAGAAAAAAAATTATTTAATCTTCCAGAGGCAGTGCTTAGTACTTTGTCTGACTTTAATATTCCACTTGAGTCTTCTCATCAGCCATTAGGGAATCTTTCTGGTGGTCAAAAACGATATGTGGAGATGACTCGCCTGATGTTCTCACAATCAGATTTGTTGTTGATTGATGAGCCTACCAATCATTTGGATTATCTTGGTAAGGAACGTTTCATTTCTTGGATGAGGGGTCTTAAGCAGACTGTTGTTGTTGTGACTCATGACAGGGATGTTCTTAGGTATGTTAATAAGATTTATGAGATAAAAGATAAGAGGCTTGAGACTTTTAATGGAAATTACGATCACTATATTTCTAGGAATTCTTCAGAAACACTAAGTTCTGTTAAGGACTATACCAATCAGCTAAATCGGTTGAAGGAAGCAAAGAAAAAAGTGGAATGGGGTTTGCAGATGCGTGCTAAAAGTAAGGCTTGGAAGACTCGCTACGATCATTGGTCGAAGGATTATGAAAAGATTAAGGCTGAGACTGTTAAACCTTCTTTTTGGATTGATCAGAGTTCTGTTGAGAATCTCGATAAAAAGGTTGTTGATTCTTATGATAAGTATAAGGAGAAGAATATTAAGATTAATATGGTTACCCAGAGAGAGCGTGGTGCTGGGAGGTTGATGATTAGAGATTTGTCGTTGGGTTATGATAGGCCGATTTTTTCTGGTTTAAATTTTTCTTTAAGAGACAATGATCGTGTTTTGATTAAGGGTGTGAATGGGGCTGGGAAAAGTTCTTTGGTTAAGACAATTTTGTCTTTAGCTAAAAATGAGGTGCCTGTGGCTAGTATTTTCCAAGGTCAGATTGTTCTTTCAGATCATGTTAGGATTGGTGAGTATCAGCAGGAGATAGATAAGAGATATTTGTCATTGCCTTTGGCAGAGGCTGTTAGATCTGCTTATCAAGAGAAAAATGTGTTGATAGCAGAGCAAGAAATAAAGAGTTTGTTGGCTCAGTATTTGTTTAATCCGACTTTGGATTCTCAGCAGTTGATAATGAATTTGTCTGGTGGGCAAAAGGCTCGTTTTCAAATAATTAAGATGTTGGTTGATAAGCCTAATTTATTGATTCTTGATGAGCCAACTAACCATTTGGATTTGCCTTCTATTGAGGAGTTGGAGAATGCTTTGGTTAAGTTTGAAGGTTCTATTCTTTATATTTCGCATGATACTTATTTTATTAAAAAAATAGGCGGGAAGATGGTTGAGATATAGATTAAGTATAAATAACAAATTTATAACTTACTTTTCTTTTAATTATTGATATTTGAGAAATCCCTTTTTAAATGCTCTGGGAAATTAGGAATCTGTCTCCAAACTGTCCACTGACCCTCTGGATCATCCAATTTAATCGGACGTTTTTTAATAAAAGTTGTTATCTTATCAAGTTCAAATTTCCATTTAACATGCTGAATTACATCGCTGCCAATGTCTTTACTTCCGTCTCCACTTAAACGACATTTGTTAACTCTGCAATCATTTGGAACAATATCTAAAATATCTTGAGCCATTTGTTCTGCTCTAAGATTATAAAAAAGCGTCGTAAGATTATTGATCTTATTTTCTTTATTTATAATTACGTGCATCCTCATTTCTCCATCAGCAAATATTTCAACGCCTTCCAATAGCTGGAGTAGTTCTCCATGGTTGCTTACCCCAAAACCCATCCAGCCCCTCCCTTCATATTCAACAACACAGATTCTATCACTGGCTCTAGCAATTCGTTGCCACTCCTCAGCTGTTATTTTACTTCCAGGACCATAAATCTTAACTTCTTTAGAGAACTCACTAGAAAGTGGTATTTCAAATTGAAGCTCTAAGCCATTTTGAGAAGAACTTACTAGTTTTGCATCATTAGATCCTTCTGGAACAATAAAACCCTGTTCAGCTTTGGTGTCTCTCATGTTTTGTGTTTCTTCAGGAGCCGTTGTTTCTAACATATGAAGAACACTATCTCAAATATTAGTAATAAAAAGCAACTAGAAAGAAAATGATGGTTATAAGATAAAAATATCTATTAGCCACGACAGAATCAAGGAGAATAACAATAATTGATAAAACAATTTTATGGTTGGATATAAGCAAAATATTTAACAGCTATTAAATTTAGATCATTATCAACTAACCAATTAGTAAACATATCAGTTGAACTATTTGGTTTGACCAAAACATTAAAAAGTCTGGTCTTGCTATTGTATTCTAATTTAAAAGACTCTGTTTCGACAGGCGCTATGCGTCTGAGCTCCCAAATTTGATCCCACATCATCATTTCTTCAGCTGTTGTGCCAAACCCAAGGATTGCTCCTGTTGAAATGGGTAGTGCTGGAGTAGGTGTTGCAATGCTGGTCGGTTGTACAGTGGGAATAGCAGTTGGAACAGCGGTTGGAGTTAGTGCTGGTGTTGGTGTAATGGTCGGAACAACAGTTTGCACCGTTACAATCGCTAATGTTGGAGTAACTACATTTATGGGAGTTGGGGTAATCACAGAAATGGTTGGGGTAGCTTCTAGGTTTTTAGAATTGACCAAAAGTGTGGATAACTTGCCGCCTTCTATATTATTTTTTTGTGGTTTATCAAGAATTGATAATTCAATTTCTTTTTCAGTATCTTGTGGTTGGTCTGGCTTTTTTTCAAACACAAAATAAATAAACAATAATGTAGTAATAATTGCGCATGAAATAATTAAAAATAGTCCTAGTTTTTTTTGATTATTCATTTTAAATACTATCAGCTCCTTGCGATGGAGGTACTACAACATAAACATCATTCTTTTGATTGCCCAAATCAAAACTGTAAGTTACGTTGTCTTTGCCAAGACAGTCATAGCCTTGAGAGTTGTTTCCCTTTGAAACGCATTCATCAATGCCAAAGTATGAGTCAACTACTTCAATTTTAGTTTGTGATGGTGATCCGTCTGGATTAAATTGGATAGGCGTTATATCAGTAATAGCAATGTAATGTGCAACACCGCCATTTGCCCCAAAGTTAGTTCCAACAAATAGTACTTCTCCATTTTCCAATAATTCTTCGCCTCTCCAAATGAGGTTGTTGTTGGTTGGTTCAAAAGTATAACCTAATTGATTTAATACTGATTCATTCTTAAGAATATTTGTATCTTGATTGAAATATTCTCCATTTTCAAAATAATACTCACCATAATAAGTTTCTAAAAATGCTACTGGATTAATATTTGGGTTTTGTTGTTGAGCAATATATAAGGCTACCATAGCTCCACAGCTATGGTTCTCTGTCCATTCAGATCCCCACAATGGACTTGTTTGGTCAGGAACACACTTGCCTTCAACAGCCATAAAGGGTGCGACACAGTTTCCTGATGAGATGCCAGTGATTGTCGGAAGAACATAGGTGGTGGGGTTTGGTGAAACACTAGTGATGTCCACTGTCGTATCACTATTTCCTAAAACAGTTTGCTTGATTAGATTGGCCTGTTCTACTGGTACTAAAGAGCTAAAGCCTAAATCATTGTATTCTCCAGGCACTACCATATGAGTTCCACCTGGAAGAACTTCCCAATCTAAATAACAAACATTATTTACCCAAGCCCCTTTACCAGCACAGTTGCCTTGGGTTGTTGGTCTATTAAGATTTTCTTGATTGCCTAAATAAACGTTGTCTGTTGCTTGTTGACGTATGTCCTGATTTTTATTTAGCAATAAGATTGCAGTAATAAAAGAGGTTATGATAAATAAAAAGGAAAATACACCAAATATTATTTTTTTATTTAAGTTTAAATCACGAATATTTTCTTCTTCTTGATAAGAAGATGGGTTGGATCGATGGTCATTAGCTATTTGTGAATCAGGCATGGTTAAAGCAAATTAATTCTATAGAAAAAGTAAATTAAGAGCAATGATAATAATAGTTTGTCAAAAAATAAAAAGCGATGAGTTTGAGTAAGAAATGGATGGCTCCCCCGGTAGGATTCGAACCTACAACCTTGTCGTTAACAGCGACCTGCTCTGCCATTGAGCTACAGGGGATTATATAAAGAACCTCAGTATTATATCTATTCTAAGAAGTCTTGCAACTTCTTTCTGCGAGAAGGATGCTTAAGCTTTCTAAGAGCCTTAGCCTCAATTTGACGAATACGCTCACGAGTCACACCAAACTTCTTGCCCACCTCTTCAAGAGTCATAGTCTTATTACCCTGCAAACCAAAACGCATCTTCAAAACCTTGGCCTCACGATCTGACAAAGCACTAAGCACTTCCTCAATATTCTCACGCAACATCTGCTTACTAGTAGACTCATATGGAGAGATCTGCTTATCATCAGCAATAAAATCACCCAAAATACTATCATCCTCACCATCACCCACTGGAGTCTCAAGAGAAGTAGTATTTTGTGAAATCTTTAGAATCTCACGAACCTTATCAGGCTCCATCTCCATCTTCTCACCAATCTCCTCGGGACTTGGCTCACGACCAAGATCTTGCATCAATCTTCTAGAAGTCCTCATCAACTTATTAATGGTCTCAACCATATGAACTGGAATACGAATAGTTCTAGCCTGATCAGCAATAGAACGAGTAATAGCCTGACGAATCCACCAAGTAGCATAAGTAGAAAACTTAAAACCCTTAGTCCAATCAAACTTCTCCACAGCACGAATCAAACCCTTATTACCCTCCTGAATCAAATCAAGAAAAGTCATACCACGACCAATATATTTCTTAGCAATAGAAACCACCAAACGCAAATTAGCATCAATCAACTGCTGCTTTGCCTCTGCACTACCAGCCTCAACTTCCTGAGCCAAACGAATTTCTTGCTCACGATTCAACAAAGGAATACGTCCAATTTCTTTCAAGTACATACGAACAGGATCTGCCACACCAGTACTCTTCATGCTACTAAGCATGTCTAGCTCTTGTTGTAACTCACCATCAACAACCTCTTCTTTTTCCTCAGAAACAGCCTCAAAAACATCGATATCAGCAACTACAATTTGATCGTAAAAATCATCAATCTGCTCTAAATAAAGTTCTGGCTCAACAAAAACATCAAGAATCTCTTCTTGAGTAACATAACCCTGTTTCTTAGCCTTAATAAACAAAGCATCAACCTGCTCTTGAGTTCTAGCAGGCAACTTCTTTTCTTCTTGTTGAGGACGAATCACAAAAGGCAAATCATTAGCAGCAGCCCTAACCTCTTCTTTAGTAGCAGGAGCCTGTTCTTCGATCTGCTCTGCCTGAAGCCTTGCCTCTTCTACCAATTTTTTACTAATCTTAGTTTTCTTGACTACTTCAGCAACCTTCTTAGGTTTTTTAGCTGCTTTATCAATATCTTTTTTATTAGTTTTGGGAGAAGATTTTGCGGTCATGAGATGTATAATTATACACATAAAAATCAATAGCGCCAGACTAAAAATAGATATTGTCAAATTCCCACAGAAACAGCCATATATACTTGTTTTTAATAACAAAACTACTGTTTAATAGACAAGTGCTAAAAAAAATCTGGTCACTTATTCACCAACACGAACTACTCATTGGATTAACAGGATTTATTCTTAGCTTCCTCTACTATTGGTATAACCCAAACAAACCAATAACCTTATCTCACGCCATCCCTGGCCTTATCAATTGGTTCTGCGTCTTCCTCATCGGAGATTGGACCAACAGAATCCTAGGAGAAGGCTATGTTCTACCTCGTTATTGGCGCCAATACTTTAACTTTAAAGAAATTGTCTTAGCCAGCTTTATCATGAACCTCATCTCCGACATCACCGGCTCATGGCTCTTAAAACTCTGGTACTACCCACTATTCGACAACCCATTACTCTACCTGCTCATTTTGGCCCCACTAGGCTATGTCCTCTTTGGCTTCATCCTTTATGTATTCTATCGAGCCATCAAACATCACTTTGATTTTGCCATGAAAAAAGGTAGACTAAAAAAATCTCAACACCTTCTCTTTAAATTTTTAATTCATCTACAACTAATAGCAGGAATAATAGGCTTTGCTCTTAGCACCCAATACTATTACAACTTTGTGCAAAACAACCAAATTATTTGGTCAGCCTTCCACCAACCAATTAATGCTCCAGTACAAATCCAGTTCTTCATCATGCTTTGGTTTAGTCTTTTCTGGATCTTCGAATACCTATGTTATAGAAACAAAAAAGAAACCCTAACCAGAGACCTAATAAGGGGAAATTGGTTACCAATCTGGGCAATCCTAGTTTCAAGCGCAGTCTGCATCAGCCTAGTAGAATTTGTAAACGCCCCATTCCAAATCTGGATTTTCACCAACTGGCCCTTCCAGGCAGCCAACTTCTTACACATCCCATTAGTAGCCTACTTAGTTTGGCCAACCCAATACCTACTGCTCCTATCCCTAATCAGACTCTTTGATAAAAATAATAGTGAAAACGTTTGGTAATTAACGAACTAAAGACCAATCCATAGTAGGAGTTAAAATCTCAGCATTCTTCTTACCAACCAAAACCATATACTCAAACATCACAGAATTAGAACCATCCTTAGTTCTAACAGACCAACCATCTTGATCAGTGTAAAGATCGTTATCTCCAGCAATCACCTGAGCCTCCACACAAATCACCATACCCTCTTTAAGCTTTTGACCACGCCCTGGATCACCCCAAGCTGGAATCTGTGGCTCATCATGAAGAGTATGGCCAATACCATGACCAACATATTGCTCTGCCACAGTAAAACCTTGCTCAAGACAAGTACTTTCCATTGCATCACCCAAATCTCCAGTAGTCTTACCCACCTTAGCCATACGAGCAGCCTTCAAAACAGCTGCCTTACCAGTTTCCATCAACAACTTATCTCCTACTGACAAATAATCTCCAATTACAACCGTAAAACAATGGTCAGTGTTATAACCATCTTTTTCCAAACCAAAATCCACTTTCACCAAATCACCTTTTTTCAAAGGAACATCCTTAGGCACACCATGAACCACCGTATCATTAACAGCAATACAAGTTGCATGTTTAAAAGGATTACGAGGACCACCTACACCAATAAAATTAGGTCTAACACCTGCTCCTGCACATAACTTTCTAGCCAAAGCATCGATCTCCAACGAAGTAACCCCTTCTTTAGTAAATTGATGGAGCTGCTTCAAGATCCCTGTCGATAAAAGACAGATCTCTTTATATTGATTAATTTCTGCTGGTGAACGCAAGATCATAAAGGTATTTTACACCGTAAACATACCATCACGGTAAATAACCTTACTAGAACCATCCGCTAGGTATGCTGTAACAACCCGATCAGTAGTAGAAACCATATCTGTGTGTTCTGCAGAATTATTATATCCAAGCTCCTGCCATTCAACATCAGTTAATTTACTAGGATCTTCTAAGAAACAATCACGATAAGAATTACCAATAGCCACATGAGTATTGCCAAAAGGACCACCGATATTCTCATCAAACAAAGTCTCAGCCATAATATGAGTAATGCGAGAAGTACGTTTGTCTGTTAAAGAAAACTCACCCAACTTATCAGCATTATTACTCTTTAACATCTCTTGTAAAAACTCATTACCCCTCTTGGCTGAAGCACTAACCACATGACCACGCTCAAATTTCATAGAAATATTATTCACAATATGACCATAACGATAGAGAGGTTGATTAAAATTCACCCAACCCTCTGTTCCACGCCAATCTGGAGAAGTAAAAATTTCAAAACTAGGAATATTACGTCCTTCACCACCCTTCCACTTACGTTTTTCACCAATCCTCACTCGCAAATCAATATCATCACCTTTAACAGTGACATACTCAATTTTCATATCATCCAAAGCATGTTTAACTCTCTTTTGAAACTGAGCGATATTGCGCCATTCCTGAATTGGATCTGCCTTATCAAGGTAGCAAGCTTGAATAATTTGATCCCAATAATCTTCTAAACTCAAACCCACTTCCTTAGCCTTAGCCTCTACACCCCACAAGCCAATAGTCCAGGTATATTTACCAGCTTGTTCTTTGGCATCCAACCAATCACGCAAAGCCTTTTTTGAATCACGAGCAGTAATGATTTTCTTAGGATTAACCCCAGCAAGCTCATCGGGATCTGGATCGGCTAAAATACCCAAAGTATGGTCTATTAACTCCACTTGATTCTGATGATATTTTTTAGGAAAAAAACTCAATTGATCCTCATTAGCCAAGTTATAGAAATCGCGATCAAAACCAGTAGGTAAAAACTTCATCATTGGATGAGCACCTGCCTTTAACACCGCATTTTGCAATTCCAAACCAAGAGCCTTAGCAACATCTGGAACCACCAATCTAACTACTTCTCCCGACTTAACTCCATTCCCAGAATTAAGCGCAAAATTTACTAATAAATCAGCATATTTCCTCAATATTTCCTGTGATAAAAATGGTGGTTTTGCAAACATTACTAACCTCTCTCGTGTGTTACACTATGGCAGGGATTTTACCACGTAACAACCTAGAAAAAATGTAGTCATTTATACTAGAAAGATCAGCAAATGACCTCTGTCAAAAATATTTTTCAACCAACAACAGAAAATGAAATAGCTCCAGGCATTCATCGCACTAGCATTGATGGCCTCTTATATATTCAAAACAAACAATTCATTGACGATCGTGGCTTCTTTGCTGATATCACCGGATTAAAAAATCTAGAAAAAATTATTGGCAAACGCATGGAAATTAAACAGCTAAACCTAGCCTATTCACATACCAATGTCATTCGTGGCCTACATGCAGAGGGCTGGAACAAACTAGTAACCACATTTACTGGTAAAGCCTTTTCTGCTCTCGCAGATATACGTCAAACCTCACCAACTTTTGGCAAAGTAGAATACTTTATGTTTGAACCAGAACCAAATAAAGACCTCAGAACTAGTCTCTATGTACCAATGGGTGTTGCTAATTCTGTTTGTGTCATTGAAGGCCCAGTATTTTACCATTACGCAGTCGATGCTTTTTATGATGAGCGAGACGTTTCTGGAGACAAAGCTCTTTCTTTATTTGACCCAGATCTTGCTATTGAATGGCCAATTCCTCGTGAACAAATGATTTTATCTCAAAGAGATGTAGATAGTTTGAGCCTCAAGGAAATGATTGCTCAAAAAAACTAATTAATTATTGGTTTCAAAATAGCTAATTCCTGAAATATTTCTGAAAAATTAAATTGTTGATAAAACTTTAAAAGCAAATCCAAGTGATTGTCGTAACGAGAATATTTCTCTTGAATTTCAGTGGTTTTTAAAACATCAACATCTTTCGTAATTCTATCTTTTGCCAATGGAGTAATTTTCTGTACTAAAAAATATTCATTAAGCTTATTTAAAAAACTTTCCCAAATATTTTTATATTCTATTGAACTAGAATTATTTTTTTCAAAATTAAGCTCAATTATTTGTGAACCAAAATTATTTTCTATTTGATGATCAATTAAATGAATGGTTGGCTCAGCATCTTGGGTATAAGTATAAAGACTGGATTCTAATAATTCTCCATCAAAATCACTAGTAATAAACTCAATTGAATATTTTCCTACTTCTGGTTTTTCAATAACCGTAAAAGCCATTGATTTGGCAGTAGAAATATTTTCTTCCCATTCTTTAGTCTCAATGAGTGTTTGTTCCTCATTATAAAATTTAACCAATACACTTGGATCATGAACAACAACAATGGCACTCAAATCAGTAAAACTTGGCTGAAAAACTCTTATTGATTGGATCGGTTCATGCTCATGTTCATATTTTTTTTCGAATAAGGGATCTAACAATTTGAACTCATTCAAAACCTGATCAAAACCATTTAGTACAAAAAAGTGACCAGGTATTTGTGCAATCACTGGCTGCTTAGCTGCTAAAAAAACCTGAGCAGCTTCCCGCCATCCCTGCTTAAGAAAAGAAAATTCCAGTTTTGGTAGAAGCACTGACTGAGCTTGATCACTTAATATTCTAGTTAGACGTGTGATCGCCCACCAATTAACCAAACCTTCTCCTAAATATCCATCTTGCTGATCTATTAACCATTTATTTAAACTAGCTGGATTTAATTCTTCTCCAGAAAGAAATTCTGAAAATCCATGAAAATGCAAAACCATAGCAGCAGAAGTTAAAGCACATCCCCAACGACTAATTGTTGGCCTATCATTACCAACCCAAAGAGAGGCGCTATCATAAATATCATCACTCCAAAAAGGGTCATTTTGCCAAAAGTGAATGAGTGAAATTGACTCATCAGCTTCTTTATTTATTTGATTATTTTTTAAAATTGTCTTAACAGGAAAAACACTGCCAGGAGACATTTTTATTCCCCAACTACCCACGCTAGCAATTTCATCATAGGTCCAGTCATAAAAATGAAACACTTCAACATTATCAACTAAGATACTCAACAGCCCATTCTTTCTAGAAATACTTATCAAATAACTTTGCCCAATATTCCAATTAAAATTAATACCTCTTGCCAACATTTCTTGACCACCAATAAAATGATTTACCCACAAAGCTCCAGCCGAGAAATGTAATTGATAATAGTTTTTGTTATCCACAAACCCCCAGACCAAATTATGATCAACACCAAACTGAGGAATTAAATCAAACTGCCAAATAAAATCTTTAGTTGGTAAAAAATATTCTGCCTTTGTAATTAAAAAAGTTGGAGGAGTTACCTGGTCAGCTCTACCAGAAACAACTTCATTCTCGCTTCCTTCATTGCTCAACTCCCAAAACACACTAGGACTTAAATTAAATTCAGACCATTGAGTAAAAGCAAATATTCTTTCCGTAGAAAAAATAAATATTAATAAATAAAAAATAAATACTTTAATAAAAAAATAAAATCTTTGCACCAAACAATTAAACAATAAAAAACTGACTTTAATTAGAAATTATTCAGCAGCCTCTTCATCAATAAAATCACCTGACTCAACCTTGATCTTTTTATCTTTTCTCTTCAAAACAGACACCAACAAAAACAACGTCGTTATTAACACAACAACAAAAGCTACCAAAGTAATCAACTCAGGCAAATAGAAAACAACCAATGTCCCCTTACCACTAACTTGCCACAGATTAGCCCAATTATTTAAACGATAGTGAGGTAAAAATTCATTACCACCCTTTACAAAACCCAACCATAAATCATCATAAGTCTGATCTAATCCCAAGTAACATTTTTCTCCCAAACATTGAAATGACACTTCATGAATAGCATCGAAAGAAAGCTTATCTTCACCAACCTTAATCCTATTTAAAACAGCTTCTTGACCAATCAAACTAAGCTTTAATTGAGCCAACTGATTGAGAGCTAATGGTTGTAAATAAATACCATCTATTTCATTCACACTCTCTTTGCCAAAAGACCTTGTTTCCCAATTTAAATAAAAGGAAGAAAAAGAATCTTTACTAACCTGATTTAAAGTAATATACGAATCAAATACTTCATCCTGCTCCAAATAATCCTCGGCTAAAACATTAGAATCTCCATAATTAATAAAAAACTTAGTTCCCCGACCACGATAGTTTTTCCCCATCAACCTCATCACATAAGAGTAGGAAGATGAAATATCCTTAAAACTATAACCATTGCAATTTACGGCTCTTGAATCAGCCTCATAAATTGCTCGACCATTTTCAAATTTAGTTTTTATCTCTCCTACTTGGTGATTAACACAATTAACTGAAGGATTTTGAGCCAAATCCAACTTAATCACAGGGAAATATGAAATCAAACCAAGCTGCTCAATTTCAGGGGTTCGCAACACCAAATCTCTTTGAATAATCGCCCAATCTGGATCTAATTCAGCAACTTCTATTGAATCGAATGAAGAACCTTTTGCCATTCCATTTTCATAAGAAATTTCGGTGGGCTTAGCAGCATATTCAATTTTAATTTTTTCTCCAACAACCAAATCCAAAACTGGATAAATAGGTTGGTTTTTATCAACAATAACCCCAAAGTTATTAAAGAAAATTACTATGCTATCAGCAACAAAGTTATCTTCTAATTTAAACTCAAAATTCTCTAACTGAGGCAACTTAAGACTTTGCTCTCCCAAGACCAAAGTTGATTGAGGAAAATCCACAGACACCTTACCATCAGTATATTTTATGGCAGCTGGCACAAGATAAGAACTATCCTTATATCCTGGCATTAACAGCTCATACACAGCCCTAGGAACTTTGTTTACAACCTTAACCCCCAAATCATCAAATTGAAGATTTTTGGGATAGTGAGTCATTAATTCAGAAAAAGGAAACACAACATTTGGTGATTCACTGGTTAAAACATAATCACCCTCTTGTTGATATAAATAGTCTGTTCTAGTTCTATTATTATTAGCTTCAGCAAATTGAACCTTATTCGGCACCAAAATCTCTGTTTCTTTGTCAATAGCATTACGCTCATAAATACTTAGAAAGTCCTTAGACCAAAGCTCTGAAAAGCCAGCTGCATGCAACAAAGCATGGTCAACAGCAAAGTCATGTTGGCGACTAGGATCCATCCTAGTTTCATCTACAATCACCAAATCCACATTATATTTTTTAGCAATTTGAGCAAAATGATTGGCATTATAAGTATCAAGAGAAGTTTTTAATTCATAATAGAAAAAATCATTAGTTTCTATCCAACGATCAAAATCTCTCATTAGCAATGGTTGAGGGAAACCAAAAAAATTAAAACCCATACCTTGATAGCCATTACCCTCACGTAAAAACTGCCAATCATAATATTCCCAACCAGCATGAGTAAATTGTGGTAACTGTAAAACTCTCAAGTCTTTGTCTAGAGTATTCATGTAATCAAACATTTCCTGATACTGAGATGGATATTTAATTTGTAGTTTTTCACTTAAAAAATGACCTTGGAATGAAGGCAATGAAATATAGATTATGATCAAAAATAAGCCGCCAATTATTGTGTTGGCAGCAAACAACCAAAGCTTTACTATTTTTTTACGAGAACACAAAAATATAGTAATTTTTTCAATTATTCCAATAAATAATAAAATCGAAACAAAAGAATAAAGAATTGATAGCTTAGTAAATGGATTGCGAAAAGCCTCACGAAATGTAGCTGATTTATACAGCTTGTCGAGAATTACGCTGGTAGGCAATAAATCTACCCAAATAAAAATTAGACAAAAAATATACATCAATAAAACAGCCCAGCGTTTCCAGTTTTTTTCTCGATCAAAAATAATAGATAAACTACCTAGAATTGTTAAAATTCCCAAACCCTGCATTAAATATCTGACTAAAGATTTGTTTAAATGACTATCCCATTCATTAAAAATAAGATCAAAGTTCTTGTTTTTAAAAGAATAATCCATCCAATTAAATAAATATTGAGTACCAGCAGTTAGGTTCTCAATAGTTCCAGATTCGCGAACACTCCAAACAGACTCTGGTGCAAACAACTGATTATCACGGCTTTCTTGAACGTAGCGAGCGTTGTGAGAAACATAATATAAATTAGGTAAAATCCAGTAAGCATTAGCAAAAAAAGTTAGTAAGCCAACAAAAAAACTCATTTGAATCGCTGACCAAAAAGACCTTTTTTGCAGAGAAACAAAAAAGACATAAAGTAAAGAAAAAACTACAGCCAAATAAAAAACGGTTTGCGTATGAGCGCTAGGAGCCATTAAAAACTGTAATAAAATAAAAGAAAAAACCGTTTTAATACTTACTTTATTAATTAAACTATGGAGATTGAGCAATAGAAATGGCAAGAAAGCAAATTGAATCGTAAACATCTCAAAGCTGATATAAAACTGTTGTAAAGTTAAAATATGTAAAAGATAAAAAACTGCGCCCAAACTAGCTAACCAATTCTTAAAATTACCAAGCTTATTGCCTAACCAAATTTTAATCAAATAAAAATACATACCAATGCCACCTAAAAGATACATTGAAAAAATAAAGACATATCTAATCAAATTAGCTGGTAATAAAATTTTTAATAAAAAAATAAACGGTAAACGTAAAATCTCTGCCGACTGCCCCTGAGCAGCTGGACCACCCAATCCCTGATGTTCTACCCAGGCACCAAAAAATACTTGGCGAGCATAACGAGGTAAATCAAATTCTGCTTGGATATTATCCCAACCAGAATAAATAGAGTTTGGATGGATATTAACTACAGCAATCCACAAAGCCACCACTACCACTAATAGTAGTGGTAATAAACTCAAAATTTTAGCTAATTTAAATTGCTGAAATAGCTTTTGCAAAACATCTCATTGTAGAACAATATTGAGTAAGTTTTGTAGGCTCATTTTATTTTACAAACCAAAAGAAACAAAAATTATTAATAATTATTACCTTTGGTTTGTTGGGGCGGTCTAGGACCGCCCCAACATGGGTATAACAAGGTGAGAAAATTACGGAGCAACAACGTTGCTGGCAACCAAGGTCCATCCCGTCGCGTTTGTATGGCGAAGAATGGTCCAGGCGCCGTTGTTCACATCGAAGAAAACGACGTAAACAACTTTGCAACCCTGAAGTCCGCAGTTGTACAAGTGGCTGTTCGCCGCTTGCTGATAGATGTACGGCTGATCCATGAAGCCGCCAGCATTCTCTTTGACCTGATATTGCGTCACCGTGGTTGCGCCAGGGTGATATCTGGAGAAGTTAACATCCAGATTCAGGTCTCCGGGTCCAGAATTGCGACCGCGGAGATAGATTTGCCATTCCACATCCGGCTGGGGATTGGCGACAATCGAGTAGTTGCCAAACTTCATGACAACTCCAGCAGTAGTAGTCAGCTGGTAACCGCCTTCGTGAACGAATTTGGTTGCGGTGGCATTTTCCAACGACTCTTGCGAGTCAGGAGAAATGAGAGCCGCACTCGGATTGGCTTTGCGTTCGGCTTCGGTTTCGACGCCGACGACGCCGGGTTTGCCGCAGAAATCTTTACCGCCGGGAAGTGTGCAGACGTTTTCGTTGAAAACGCCATCTGCCCAACGATAAGCGGTGACCTTATAAGGGGCACCTTTGATTTCGTAGCTCGGAGGTTGGATCTTGGCATTGCTTTGAGAAGGGCTGTCGTTTGATGGACCGCCTTGACCGGTGGAAACCGATTGAGTCGGGGCTACCGCAGTCACAGCAGGCTGTTCGCCGCCAGACATGTGGAAGTTACCGATATCAATGTTCCAGGGAGCGCAAGCGCTCAAAAGCACGGTCAACAACACTAGGGTTAGGGTCTTTTTCATCTTTCGTTACTCCTTGAGAGGTTTGATAGCAGTTTCGCCGCTCTAGTCCACGCTGGACTAGAGTCAGTTCACGCAATTAAAAACCATATAAAAAGTTTCTAATTGCGCGAACCGATGGCTCAACTTCAAACTTCAAAAGAAGTAAAATTTCTCACTTGTTAAAGAGCGACTGAATTAACAGTCACCGTTGCTAAAAAGTATTTCGCTTAGAACATTCGTAGTGAATGAGTAGCGAGCAAGCTCTTCAGCCAAAAATCTTTTTATAAAAAACAAGACTTTTGGCTAAAGATCTGAAAGCAAAAAATTATTTTAATTAACTAATACTCTTGGTATATATATGTTTTTTTACACCAGGCTTAAGTATAGCACTAAAAGACCATTTTGTCAATGTTATAGGATATATTTTGGCTTATTTTATAATTAAAAGTTTCAGATCCCTGCCCATGTAAATGGACAGGGATCTTGGCCAATTACGGCCTATGGAGTTGGTGTTGGGGTTGGAGTAAGAGTAAACACCGGCGTGAGCGTCGGTGGTGGTGTGGGTGTCCAAGACTGAGCAGTTGCAGTTTTTGCTGCCACCGCTATTGCCTTGTTCTCTGCCTCGATCTTTTTATCGATCTCGGAGATATCACCTTCAACCTTTTCGAGTTGAGCCTTTCCTTCTTCGATTTTTGCTTCGATCTCAACTTTGCTGTCAAGCAAAATCAATTTCTGACAAATCAGAGGAAGTTCATCCTCTGGCATACTGGTGATTGAACCGAATTCATTTTCTCGGCCAATCACTTTTAATGCATCGTAGCAGGAGGCTGCCGCTTTTTCCTTTTCAGTTGCGAAAAGGCCGGAGCAGCTGCTCAACACAAAAATCCCTACTACTGCCAACAACAGGAAGATGTGAATCTTCTTCATTGTTGCTCCGTCACTCCATGAGATTTAGATCCGTCACAGCGCAAGCGCTGTAACGATCCCCCTTCTAGAGAAGTGACCTGGTAAGTATAACAAAATAGATCAAAATAGTCAATGTTATAGGATAAAAAAACTATTTTCTTTTTAACTCATAGCCATATAAATGGCGTAAAAAGATAGCAGGAGGATCTTCTAATAAAAACTGCTGAAACTCTTGATAAAGGGCTTTGCGTTCTTCTTGATCCAAAGTGGTTCTAGCTTTCTCCAATAAACTATCAATACGAGTATTCTTGTAATTAGTAAAATTTGTTGATTGACCAGAATGCCAAAGGAAATATTGATCTGGATCAACTGGTGATTCCTGACCTATTAAGAGTAACTGAAAATCATTTGTATCTGGAAAACTACTAACTTTTAAGTTAACCTTAATTTCTAGAAAACCACAAAGTTCTTTTTCTTTTACAGCACTAGATTTCTGACAATCGGCAACAGCTTTTTTACCTAGCTCAGTCCACTGTTGAACAATGCTTTCAGCATCTTTCTCAAAAGTTTGAGTCGTAGTTAAATAAAGCTCTAGTGGTTGTCTAGGCATATCGTCAAAAAAACGTTCTGTAGCTCTATTTAAATCTTTTTCATAATTCTTCCCACCCTCAAGATATGCCCATGAAGTTGGATCTATTGGACCTCTAGCTTGAGTGCCATCGCGTGGACTCTCTAGACCGTAAGATAAGGCCTGTCTCACAGATTTGGTCATCAAAGGATCGGCATTATTAAAAAATACAGCCAAATATCTATCAGTATGAAGAATTGGAGTGCTTTCAACATTTTTCCAATCTTTTAGATCTGCAGGATCAGCTATATCTGGAATAATATCTATCTCTCCCTTTTTGAAAGCATTAATTAAATCAGTTTCTGTTAGATAAAAACGATAAACAAGCTTTTTATCTGGAGTTTCCACCACAAGCTCACTTAAACGATTACCTTTTTTAGTGTAATCTGCAATTCTATTTGGCCCAATACCAATAAGGGTTTGTCTAGAAAAAAACCATAGATATTTTTCAGTTCCTTGACGAAATACTGGTTCTGATAGCACAGATGGAAATGGAGAAAATGCGTCTGGTAATTTAAAAACTAAGTCATTGGGTGTTGCCACAGTTTCAACATCAACAAATTGATATTTAATATCTGCTGGCTCAACTTCTTTACCATCCTGCCAAACAACATCCTTTTTTAAAACAAAACGATATTGTTTACCATCATCTTCCACCACCCAGCGTTGAGCTAAATATGGTTTCGCTTCTTTGGTTTCGGTTATTTGAGTTAAGCCTACACTTAACTGATTTTTAATAGTCTGGGGTAAAGTATTGAGAGTGAAACTACCAATCATCCCAATATATTCTTTTTTCTTGAAATTAAGACGATCTACTAGGAATGGAATAAAAAGAGAGAAAATAATAATTGCTCCAACTAATGAAGTAATTAAAATCGGGCCATGTTTTTTGGCATAAGCAGTTAGATACCAGTACAAACGTCTCATCTATCTCCTATTCTAGGGCAGAAACAATGATTTTGCCAAGAGAAATAATAAGCTAGAAATTTATTTATGCTATGGCAGCAATAGAAACAGCTGCAAAAAGAACAATGGCTACTATAGTTAAAATGAAAACCACTCGCTCTACACCTCGACGGGTGTGATAAGTTTCTCCACCACCACCCCAGGTTGAGCCTAGTCCACTACCTTGTGCTTGTAAGAGTATAAAAGCAGTAATTATTATTGCTAAGATAATTTGGATTACCAATAAAGCACTATTCATTTTTTCCTTTATTTTTTATCTTGCTGCCAGCCCAAATATTTTACAATTCAAACTGGCAGTCTAATTAGCTATTTTGTTTTTACTTCAGCTCTATTTTCTCTAATAACAGTAACTCTAACACTACCAGGAACCATAACTTTCTCCTGGATCTCGTCGCGAATTTTGACTGCTAAAACCTCCACATCATCATCTTTAGATTTTTCTGCTTCTAGTAAAACGCGTAATTCACGTCCTGCTTGAACAGCATAAGCCTGTTTAACTTCTGGATATGAAGTAGCAATTAATTCTAGGTCTTCTAGACGTTTAATATATTCTTCATGGTTCTCATAACGAGCACCTGGTCTAGCGCCAGAGATAGCATCAGCTACATAAACAGCCATTTGTTCTGGACCAGTAAAAGGTTCGTCTTCATGGTGTTGAGCGATACAATCAACTACTGCCTGTGGCATACCAAATTTTTTGGCAATACGTACACCCAGAGCAATATGGTTATCATCTGGATCTTCAGCTACTTTACCAATATCGTGTAGCAAACAACCCAATTTAACTATATTTACATCTAAACCAAGTTCATGAGCAACTTTAGTACCGATTTTAGTTTCCTCCATGGTGTGAGTAATCATGTTTTGACCATAAGAAAAACGATATTTAAAGCGACCCAACATAGCAATTAAGCCAGAGGGAAGATTATAAACACCCACAGCATGACAAAGTTGTTTACCAGCTTCAAAAATTACCTTTTCAATTTCTTTTTCGACTTTATCAACAACTTCTTCAATGCGAGTTGGTTGAATGCGACCATCTTTAACTAGTCTTTCCAAAGAAATTCTAGCAATTTCACGACGAACTGGGTCAAAACAAGAAAGTTTTACTTCTGTTGGTGAAGCATCAAGATCCACATCAACACCAGTGCGACGTTCAAATGAGTGAATGTTTCTACCACTCTTGCCAATGATTTTGCCTTTGATTTCTTCAGAGGGGATATCTACGACTGATACTGTGTATTCTGCTACGTTATCAGTGGCACCATATTTCATAGCGTCAATTAAGATTTGAGCAGCTTTATCGTCAGCTTCTTGCTTGGCTACTTCTTCTTGTTCACGGATGTACTTAGCCATTTCACTGGCCATTTTCTTTTCCAAACCATCCATGAGCATTCTCTTGGCTTCATCTTGAGATAGTTTTGAAACTTTTTGAAGATTTTCTAAGATTTTTTCTTTAGTTTTTTCAATTTCCAATTTGGTATTGGCAATTTTTTCTTTTTCTTGCTCTAGATAGTCTTCTTTGCGCTCTAGGCCAGAGAGACGGTCATCTAGGCGATCTAATTTATTTTCCAAAAACTTTTGTTGTTCTTCCAATTGTTTTTCAATTTTGCGAGCTTTTTTCTCAGCTTCAGTATGAATAGCCATTGCTTCATCTTTGGCTTCAACAATAATTTCTCGAGCTTTTGCTTGAGCTTCACGAAGAGCAACCTGATTATCAACGCTTAGTTGAATAGGTCTAACTACCGGTTGAGCTTGTGGGGCAACTGGATTTTTGCTTTTAGCTGGCTTTGCCTTTTCAGGTTTTTTAGCTAATTTGAGTTGTGGTGCGTTTGCCTGAGGAGCTTTTGCTCCACTAGGAAGCTGTTCACCAAACAGCCTAGATAGATTATTAAAAAATGACATAGTTTACCTCTTTCATATAAGTACTAACATATTTCTTTTCTCAAAAAAACATTTGAGAGAAAAGAGTTAACTTAGGATTTTGATATGGAAAAACTAGAGGAGTTTCCTCTAGACAGACGCGAAGAGCGATCGGGGACCGACAGGCTGATTTATTGCATTACTGCGAGTCATAATATTAATAAGTTTGTCCGATATATTCGATAATTCTGTTTGCGTTTTTTCCATTTAGACTTAAATTTTTTCAAACTCAAGTCACTTCGCAAGTTACTGGCTGAGATTATATGCCCTCTTGGCACTTTAGTCAATGAAAAACATTTTCAATAACTTAAAGTATAGGACTATATATCAATCCTTTTGGCACTTTTACACCTAATTTGGCTATTTTTTAGCTGCTTCCTCGCTATTTTGGATAGATTCCCAGATTTTTTTCTCAATTTCTTTGCATAAAGGGTGATCTTCTATCAAGCGCTGTTTAGCAGCCTCTCTGCCTTGAGCAAGAACTTCTCCATTGTATTTAAAGAAGCTTCCTGATTTTTCAATCACTCCCTTTTCTACACCAATGTCTACCACATCTCCTTCTCTGGAAATACCGTTTACATCCATATCAAATTCAGCAGCTTTAAAAGGTGGGGCCATTTTGTTTTTCTTGACCTTCACACGATGGCGGCTACCTACAATATTCTCACCTTCTTGGATATTACCAATTTTACGAATATCCAAACGCAATGAAGCATAAAATTTCAAGGCATTGCCACCAGTAGTAGTTTCTGGACTACCGAACATAACTCCAATCTTCATACGAATTTGATTGGTGAAAATCATTAAGGTATTGGTTTTGCTTAGAGCTGCAGTTAATTTGCGCATAGCTTGAGACATTAAACGAGCCTGGGTACCCATTTGATGATCACCCATGTCTCCTTCTATTTCAGATTTAGGAACTAAGGCTGCCACTGAATCAACAACAACTATATCAACTCCACCAGATCTGACTAGGGTTTCTGCAATTTCCAATGCTTGCTCACCATAGTCTGGTTGAGAAATTAATAATTCATCTAAATTGACACCAATTTTTTCTGCACGAACTGGATCCAAAGCATGTTCAACATCAATAAAAGCTGCTACTCCGCCATGTTTTTGAACTTCAGCGATGGCATGCAAACACAAAGTGGTTTTACCAGAGGCTTCTGGACCATAAATTTCAACAATTCTTCCCCTAGGAAAACCTCCTACGCCTAAGGCCATATTCAAAGCTAAAGAACCAGTAGAAACTACTGGGATTTTGGGCATATTTTTTAAAGATTCACCCATTTTCATGATTGAACCCTTGCCAAATTGATGTTCAATTTGTTGCATGGCAATGCCAACAGCTTGATTTTTTCCATCTTGAGTACTGGTTAGATTATCATTTTCTGAAGAAATGGATTTTTTTCGTGCCATATTTTTCTTTCTATACTAATTGCGTATACCCACACATTACCCCAAACAATATGTCATAGCAAGTCGTGAATTATTGACTTGGAGAAGAATGTTTACTAACAAGAGTCTATAGGTAAAAAATAACAACTATATGACACGTTAAATAAACTTGTTATTAGTTTTCAGTAAGTTTTGATACAATCAGGGCACCCTAAAAAAAACGGAGAGTGGCGCAGATGGCTAGCGCGCGCGCATGGGGTGCGCGAGGTCGCAGGTTCGAGTCCTGTCTCTCCGACAA